>Ga0307509_10003078_pt1 | contig 25905 bp, 22 predicted proteins | sample 10_EM_MG_FD_202245 | JGI IMG/M metagenome (GOLD analysis project Ga0307509, IMG submission 202245) | Populus trichocarpa ectomycorrhiza microbial communities from riparian zone in the Pacific Northwest, United States - 10_EM | ecosystem: Host-associated > Plants > Roots > Unclassified | place... | reverse complement strand
CCTCCCTCCCTCCCTCTTCCCCCCGTGCGTGCGTAACGTGGTCAACCATGGTACGATAATATAGGGGGGGGGGGGCGAAAACACCTGATGTATATACGCTCCCGAACCAAACAGATAGAGCGAGGGGTACTGGTATTGAGAAGAAGAAAAAGGGGGGGAGGGCAAATAAGAGAGGGATTCAAACGTCACGAACAATCACTCGAGTTCCATTGCGGCAGCAATCCTATCAGCCAACCGGGGGATGTCGGTTTATTCATTCACTGATTCATCTATTTATTCACTTATTCATTGCGAAAGGGGTGTGGGTTAGTTTAGATAGCTATGATAGATAGTGAAAGGGAAAGGACGAGAGAGAAGCGTAAGTGGAAAAAGAGAGGAAGAAAGAAAAAAAAAAGGAGGTAAAGGGGGGAAAAAGACAAGGCAGTGTAATAGTGTCGATGCACGGTACCAGTAACGGCGCAGATGCGCTCCGCGGAGAGGGAAAATATTAAGGCTATTAGATTCGGGGGAGAGGATTGTGAAGTGTTCACTCCTCGACCCCCCCCCCCCGGTCCCCTTCCTCTCCACTGATCTATCCTGGCTGGATGGTTGTTGGCTCTTCCCTCCCTTACTCCCGGATGGTCGGGTAAGATGGGTATACATGCTTCCCAAGCGGAGGAGGGGGACGATTATAATGACGATAAAGATGCAAATTATTCCGCACCGGAACAGCGAGCAGGAAAGTAGGTATGTATATAGGTGTGATAAGTATAGTCTAATACTTTGCCAGTGGAAGCATAACATCACAAGGCACAACTATCATCATCATCATCATCATAATATTTAGTAAGCCGCTTCTCCGGATCTGTATAAATTTAGCAATTGATATATGCACGATACTTATACCAACCATCTACAGTAGTGTGCTGCTCTTGTACTGTGCGGTGTGCCTCCCTCCACTTCACTTCACCTCACCCTATCGAGCATAGTGACTTATGGTACGGTACTTGCCAACTGACCCGGCCGGATGACTTACTTATTATACCCCCGGTACGTATGGTGCCTGGTGCCTACTCGGGGAGGGGATGAGATCATATCATTATATTCCCTTCTAGCGGAGCGCAGTGCATGCGGCTTGTGCTGGGTTGTGGCCCGGACGCATGACGCTCTTTATTCTACCTCCACCGTACTGTACTGTACTGCAAATTAAGTGAGTTCGGCATGCGATCTTTTCCTTTCTCTGCTTGCATTTCGGGCTCAGACCACACAGCACGATTCCTGCGGTAGTTGCAAGTATGGGCAGACGGGTATCAGAGTTGTGGGGGGGAAGGAGGGAAGGAAAAAATCACCCGATTCAGTCGGGAGGCGTTGAGAAGAGAGATATCGTGCCTTTTCCCGTGCGTTCACAAACTTTCAACAAAGACCTGCTGCTGCTGCTCGTCGTTCGTCAATGGGGGTCCCTAAATTAACTGCTTAGCTTAGGCCTAGGACAAGCGAATGTATTGCCGCATCGTAGTGTCATAAATCTCCATGCCATTTTTTCCTTCCTTCGTTTGCTGAGACCTTGACCGGAGCTCGGAAACGAGCCGGAGTGCGCGCCGATAGGAAGGAGGAGGGAGGCTGAATGAATCTACCGAGTTTCGTGCCACCTGTTGAGCCTCATATCTCTTTAGTGTGCTTTGGCGACCACGGATGGGAAGCGAAGGGGGGGGGGGATGAAACGTTTTGGGTTTTTTTTTTCCGCTTCCACGTTTTTATCATGGTTACCATAGGCTACCGTGCCATATCGTGGCAATCAAATATGGTATTGTATCATAGTTGTCGAAATTTTGACTCTAAGAAAATCAGAATAAATTTATTTTTATAAAGTAAAAATATAATAAAAACTGGAAGTAAAGTGAATTTATTATCTTTGGGAAGTGAGAAGGCCACTTACTGACTGCGCATGTTCCGGTTAACATGTTATCGAGGGATTGGGTAGGATACACACGAAACCATTTCGCCATCTTGCCTACCGGTACAAGGTGTATGATGCCTTCCGGAACAAACATATCCCAGTGCCGCCCGCATCACCCACCACTTCATCCCCCCCCCTCCCCTCCGGTAAGCTAAGCTCCAATTTCAAACCCCTTTCACGAAAAATACCCGAAAGTGGGAAAATTCCTCACACCACGCACCACTTGGGAGTGGGCAGCCGTGCAACAGTTTCCCCACCCGCGCATTTTTTTCTTGCTCGAACATGAGTGACCCAAGTCATCCAACCACAAGAAACATACTCGAGTACTCGTACCTGTGCTCAAGTTACCGAATGCCGACCCTTTCGATCCCCCCCCCATTTTCGTTCAGGGCTCCCCTGCCTTCTTCCTTTGCCTTAGGTACCGGTATGATACTAGTAGTGAGCGGTCGGATGGGGCGCGAGGGAGAAAAAGGAAGACATAATAGGGTCTCTGGTGCCGACCTCCGCTCCCCGCCGTGATTAGCAGATTAGTAATCGTTAAATCAATTCACCCAACCCTCTGAGGGCGACCTACCGTATCTGGACGGGGTTGGTTGGGTCGGTCCGTTCGTCGATCCCGAGATGCTTCAATACTCGAGTAGGTGAAAAAAAGCCCTAGAGCCCCATTTGCTTTTATGACATTTATTCTTTTACCCTCCATTGTTTTACGGCTAGGTGCATTTTAACCTGATTTCGCCATTCGGGAAGAGGGTCAGCGACAATAATAATAACGACGTGCTATCGCTACTACTGCTATTGTCAGTTTCTGGGCTGTTGGTGTTATACCGGTATTTGTGCGGCAAGGTACAAACGGTTTCGTTGGCGTTTGATGTACGAAGGAATCATAGATAATGCAAATAGCCGGGTGAAAAGTATCGTGCTGGCTAGCCAGCGATGAGAGGGGGCGGAAGGGGGAGGAAACAGAACAGGACAATGAAGGAATCCACCTCATTGATGGGAGAGCGCATGATATCCGGCCGCGCGGCGAAATGATGGGCGCGTGGTCGGGATTGTTCTGTTCTGTTTTTTTTTTTTTTCCTATTCTCCCTCTTCTTCCCTTTGATCCACTCAATTCATTGCAAACGGCAGCCCAGTCACGGCCGGGAGTGGAAGAAAATGGAAGGGGGGTATTTCCCTTCCCTTTCTCTTCACCTCCGGTTTATCATAATATTGAGTGTTTCGTTTCGTTTCCCTCCCCCGGCCGGATCTCTAGGAAGGGATCCACCTTCAAAGAGAAGAGAAAAAGAAAAGAAAAGGTTTAACTGTGGATCTGAATTGTATCGCACAGCACTCATTCAAGACGACATGACATCTCTTCCAGTGATACAAGGCAAGCGTGCTTGATTGATCTGCACATGATGATTCTGGTGTGTGTGTGTGACTATGATAATTACTTTTTCCTCTGTTTCTCCCTTCCTTCCTTCCTTTCTTTCTTCCCTTCGGGATGTGCCTGGGCTGGCTTGTCTTGCTTCATCCCTCTGGGACTCGGTTGGAGCATCGCAATTCAACACATTTGATCAAATCCACTCTCCGTTGACCGGGTGGGGCCTGTCCAATGTCAACTTGAAGAGCTCTTGTCTGCCGTGACTCGGGTTTATTTTCTTTCCCAATGGTTTCATTTCCTCAAATCCAAGTTCCCTACCGGTACCGCGTCCTGCCTTGTTGTATGGTACGCCACCGCCGCGTTGCAATCCCCGTCTGGCTATCACCAGTACCGTACTCGAGTATAATGTCGGCACGGCATGACTATTTAGCGCTGTATCATCGCACTGAGGGCAAGTACGGTACAGTAATAGTTATAATAATAATAATGATACACCGGAGTCTCCGATCCGAATTGCTTTCTTTCTCTCTCTCTCTCTCTCTTTCTCTTTCCCATTGCCACAATCCACCCCCCCTTCCCCCGGCTCGACAGTGCCTTTGAATGAGGGTGGTGGTAGTGGAGTTGTTGTGGTGGCATCATACTCCCTGTTATTGTGTCGGGAAGTTGCCTATGATGCACCACCAATGCCTTTGCCTAAGCCTTCGGAACGGGAAAAACCAACCGGCAGAAAGGGGGATCGAGTCTTCTGCAAACGGACGGAACCTGATACGGTATCTTGCTGTCGTTCTTTCTTTGTGGGTGGGGTGGGTTATCGTACAGTAACACCGAAAAGGTCCCGGAAGGCGCGCACTGCAGCTCTGGGTTTTCTTTGGTCCATTCTTTCTTCTATTCTTTTTTCTTTTTTTCTCTTTTCCTTTTTCTTTGTTGCCTGGGGCTTTCAGGTATGGTGCTGCGCGATTGGTTGTTGGAACAGAGTAAAACATAGTTTTTCTCCCCAGAAGGAGCATTGGAATACTTGTATCTACATATCATGGAGCGGGTTCCTGGCAGGGGAGGGTGGAAGGGGCTTGGGAGTGGAATACCAGTATCATATGTTTACAATAGGGAAAAGCAAATACGGTGCTAGTATCTGGAGACATCAAGGGGGTACATATCATGGCTAGAAGGATAAACAACGATGCAGATGTTTGATGTTCGGCATATGTAAGTATGTACTGTTCATGCCTCAACTTATGACGGGAGGTCTGAAGATTGGACCTTGCTGTTCCTCAATCTCGGCCGAGGGGGGAAAGAGAGAGAGGGGAAAAAAAAAGGAGGTATCGCAAAGAAAGGTGCTGTACCGAGGCCTGGACGCGGGTTCGTTGCCTATTGATTGATGATGATGATGATGATGGGGGAAACACAAAGGCCACGCTCTCATATACAACACGGTACTTTCTGTTGATAACCTATCAATGGGTAGACTAACCTATGACACAAATCATCTTCCCTTGCTTTCTCCCCGGCTTAACTTACGGTATGTCGTGTCGTAGTTGCTTACACTCTCACGGCTGGGACTCGTTCCGTGTGGGCCGGCAAGCCCTTAAACAAATTCACTTATCATCACCTCACCACCACAACCACAACCACCACCACCTCCTCCTCCAGCCATCAGCGCCATCACCCCTCCCCTTCCTCTTTTCTTTCCCGCCCGCCCGCCCGGCGTGTCCCAATTAGTTCGTTTCTCCGACTGGGCGAATGCCTCAGCTCCGTCTTGGAAGATCTGTGGGGGTTGGCGGTTGGCTGGTTCTATCGGAGAGGATATAGCCGATGCTGGCAACCGAGAATTTAAAGGGAACGCGAGAGGCGAGGAGGAGGAAGGAAGGAGTGAAATATCGTTCCCCCCCCCCTCCATTTATTTTTAAATTATTTCTTCCGCCAGAATAATAATAATAATAATAATGATAATATTTCATCCCTATGACAGACAAGTCGGAGTGCCGACACCCCCGAGAGAGGGAGGGAGGGAGGGAGGGAGCCAGCAGGAGGCTTAACCCCCCCCCCTTACAAACCCTTTCCTCTTCCTCTCTCTCTCGTGTTGCCCGACGGATTGGGGAAGAGAAGAAAAATAAAGAATACATAAGAATAATGCGAGGTCCGGCTGGAGCGCTAATTAAAAATGTATTATTACTATTGCTGTTGTTATTATTATCATTATTATTATCCTTCCAACGATATCTTACGGGATATAATTACAAGACATGCAGTGTGGCTGGCAAATGATGTTTTTGGAACTCTACCAAAAGGTAAGGGTACAGTACGGTACTGTATAAAGTGAGGGGATGGAAAGGGTAGGGAATGGGATAAATAAAGAGAAATCTGGCACGAGTAGACGAAAGGGCGCGAAAGCTTAAGAGTGAAATATCCCGAGCTCTGCAGTAATACCGTGTCGTTATGTTATGCAGAAGCAATATTTGGGACCAAGGTATCGTCACAGAGAGAGAGAGAGGGCATTGTAGAAATAAGCAGGTAACAGGGTCATGGCATGGTCATGGCATGGAGTTCAGTAACACAGTTTAGGTAGTAGATGTAAGATATTTACAGAAACCGTGATAGTTACACAGGTCGGTCTCAGGAGAGTGTTCTATGCTGCCACATGGAAGGGAATAGGCTTTCGGTCGGCATGTCTGTCCGTGGGCACTGCACTCTGGGCTCTAGATTGTGTGGGTTGAGAGTTACAGCCTATCTGTCCCTCGGTATGTTTGGTTGGCTGAATTGGGGAGGGTGGAGGGAGGGAGGAAGGAAAGGAAGGGGAATGTATGGATGGATAGGTGGATAGGTAGGTGGTGGAGTGAGTACGGCAGTGTCTTGTCACCCTTGTGAACTCTTCCGGAATGCGAATTGAGGCAGAACGAAAAGCGTTCGAAAAGAGTGAGAGGGTGTGCATTAGTCTAGCGGCATTACAGCACAATATGTCAGCGAGAGAGAGAATGGGGATGGGAATGAGAATGAATGAACAAGTGGGAGGGAGGGAGGGAGGGAGAGTATGTGCCTTGTTTCAATGGGAGCTGTGCTTTACATACGTACCGATCATCCCGGTGGAAAGAGCCACCACAGGACTTCGAGAGCGAACGGGACCTGAACCACGCATAACCTTTTGCCCTTCCTTCCCCGTCCATATTCTCCGCCGCTCTCCTACCCCCCCCCTCCCCCCATCATCCCATCCAATCCACCCCCCCTCCTTCCCTCCCTTCCCTCACTTACTCTAGGCAGGCAGTGGCAGCTTGCCGACCAAAACCGGAGGCCTCCTCCGTGTGCGTCCGCCTGACCTTAGACCGGCATCTCCGTGTCTCTTCCTTTCCTCCCCTCCTCTTCCTTCCCTCGATTCACCCCCTTCCTCTCATTCCACACTTCTCTCCTCCATCTCGACAACATTTTTCTTCATCAACATACCTTCACCTAACAGAACACTGTTGTTGCGTTGTTTGGTTGTGGCCTAGCCGCGAGCACTCCCGAACCTCCGTCAACGACACCTGGGAATACGAGTATCGCATTAAATTTCCTTCTCGGAATCCTTTCTTTGGTCGTCTTTCGCAAACAACAACCCTCCCTCAACGGTGGTTTAGGTGATCTGGCCTCTGCTTTTCCCCCTTGGTCGCCAATTGGGATAATTAGCTGTTCTTCGATTTCGGTAGCCATCGCCGTTTGTTGGTCAATAGTCTGGTGAGTTCGGCCCGGATGGGAGTCCGTGTGATTCAATCGCCGCTTTCTCGGTCGTTGTCTGCATTCGCGACTGAGCACTGACGCTAACATATTTTCGCAGTTTTCTTTTCTTTTTTCTTTTCTCTTTTCTTTCTTTTTTCTTTCTTTTCTGAGAAAAAATATTCGCCACTACCGAAACCTACAAAATAGGTCCTACGATACCTGTGCGTTTGTTCGTTCGAAATAATAATAATCAAACTATGCGGTCGTCTATTGCTTGCGTCCGCTGTCGGCGGTCCAAGGTAAAATGTGTCAATGTTGGGCCGAACACCACCTGTCGCGCCTGTGAAGCTAGCAATAGAGAATGCACGTATCCAGCTCCTGTCGTTAGCGGCGCACCTAGGGCTGCGTCTGGTGCGACTCCCTCAAGACCAAATACTGGCGGCCCGGGTGGGAACAAGGACCTTGCGCCAAACATTGGTGGTACCCCATCACATCATGGACATGCGGGCGGTGATAGACCAGAGGTTTGTTTTATTCATTACATTCCAGACGTTCGGGCGCTTGAACTAATTTTTCTTTTTTAATTCCATCAGGCCCCGAAGAAGGCGAAGCCCAAGAAACCAGCTTCCTCTGGAGGCGCTGCAGCTAGCGCAGCAAATTACACAGGACCAAAGGCGTGGAAAGAAGCGCTTGACTCCCCTATCTTGAACCAGGCCCTTTTGACTCAAGTCGTAAGTTTCATTATTCGCTTCTGTTTTGGAGACTTCCACTGAATATTTGGTCGTTGTAGTTCGAGGCGTTTCAACTGCATCACTCGCCTACACTTCCGTTCCTTCATCCTCCTACCTTTCTCTCCCGCTTGCGTGTGCCAAATTCGGCATCCACAAACACCGGGCCTAGTTCTACATCGCCTCCAGCTCCTGACAAGGGTCATTCTCCATTGCTGATGCTGGGTCTCCTTTGCCTTGCTGCACGTCATGTACCTACCCTCTCACAACACTTCGCGCCGGCACTGCCCACCCCGGCGGCTGTTTCGGATTTTTACGCATCAGCACTCAAATATCGCTTGCAGAACGACGAAGATACTGGCCATGGAGAACTTGGTGCATCTTTCGCCGCTCCATCTTTGGAGAAAGTACAAGCTATTGCTATGCTGGTTGTACATGAGTGGGGGATGTGCCGTGGGGCGGAAGCTTATGTTTGGCTTGGTGTGGCTATTCGGATGGCTATGGCATTGGGGCTGAGTTGGGATGATGCTCCCGAGCCAGGCTACCCAATTTCGGAGCCTGCTCTTTCCCCTGGAAACGGAGATAGAAACGAAGGTAGCCCTAATTCCAAGAGAAGGAGATTGGAAGGTGGGAAGTCTACGGGCGCTAAGATCACCGGGAAGGAGTTTACGGATAAGGAAGTGAGAAGGAGGACCTTTTGGGCTTTGTTTATGCTAGACCGTTCGTTGAGTTCTGGTAGATTTAGGCCTAGTGGTATCCAGCTTGCAGACGCTGCAAGGGTCCAGTTACCTTGCGATGAGAGAGGGTTCCTGTTTGGGGAGGGTGTGCGAACCGGATTTTTGACTGTTGACGGCCTGGATGAGAAGAGTGATGATAGAAACGGTGATAGCATTGGAGGGCGATGGGAAGTTGGGGATGATGAAGGGATCCTCGCAAAAGTCGTTCGCATTACAGAAATCTGGGGGAGAGTGCAGGAATGGGCTTGCGCAGCTGGAGGTAGAAGGTATTTAGTTTGGATTGACTCTTTTTGGGCATTTTGCGGTGTACTGATCATCGATAGAAGCGAAAAACACCCACCTTGGTCTCCTAAGTCGAATTTTTACAAACTACAACGGATGCTGGACAGCTTCTACTCCTCACTCCCAGAGCATCTCCATTTCTCCCCCCAAACACTCTCTGCCCACATGTCTTCGCGCACCTCAAGTGCATACGCTGTTATGCATATAACTCATTTTCTATGTCAGGTTGTGATGCATAGGGAGTACATCCCGTTTTTGCCTCTTCGCCTCACTAGACCTCAGGGCCCGCTCGACCCGCCCTTGTTCCTAGCTGACGACCCCGAGATCGACAAGGCAGGATTGGAGCCTGGTGTGACAATAGCCATGTGGTGGGAAGATTCTGCCAAGGAAATATTTAGGTGCGCTAGAGGGATAATGCAGATTGTTAATGGATTAGAGGAATGGAACAGCTCTGTCGAGACACCTGCTGTCGGGTTTGCTGTCTACATGGTTGGGGTTTGTGGTGTATACGCTTGGTCTTTTCCTTGGATGGATCAGAAGGGGTATCTCACTGGGTCCATCCCCGACCCTACTAGCAAGTCGCCTAGCCATTCTGGGGAAGATGAAGATGATGATATGGAAGGCGTTCGCGGTGCAAGAGGGCCGGAAGGTTCCGGGGAGGAAGCTAGAAAGGCAATTGAATTGATTACCAAGATGAGAGAGAGGTGGAAGATGGCCGAGGAATGGTATTTCACTTTGGGGAGACTGCGGGGCTATTTCAAGACAATTCGGGATGAATACGTTCGTCTTCATCGTCCCGGGAGTGACACTGAAGGAGCCGCTGGTCCAGTCTCTGGAGAATCCGCGGAAGCTGCTGTTGCCAGAAAGTTGAAGCAAGGTCTCGGAGGTGGATTCGAGGAATATCGTCGATTTGAGAAGCTGTTTCATGATTTTAGTGGGATGGATGAAAGCGAACTTGTGACTAACGCTCGTGCTGGGATATCGCCAGACGTCAAGCCAGGGAGTCGGGCCAACCCTTCCGAGGCAGGAGCCGACCATCCTACCACTGCTGATATCAAAAAAGAGGTCAAACGTGAGGGAGATGTCGATGCTCTCCTTCTTGCTGTCGAAGGTGTCATGCCTGAAGCTCCTGGTGGAAGTGGGGGAGATAGATGGATGGCTATCAATACGCCCCGCCAAACCCAACAACAACAACAGCAGCAGCCGCAGGTGGCCCCTCAGCCGCAAGTGTCTACGCAGGGTCTTGCATCTTTGGCAACTTATGCAGCAGGTCAAGAACCGATGCCTCCGAATAATGCCAGCCCAGGTCCGGCTGCTGCGCACCTCAAGTCGCAAGCACCTTCAGCTATGACCCCACCTCCGGTAAATGCGGTTCCGAGCCTTGGTCAAGGACAGACGCAAGCACCTTCCTTGGGCGGCAATGATATCTCCCCTTCCGCAGCGCGTAGCACTATTCAAAAACAACTGTCCCCACCACCAAAACCGACGTTCAACCAACCAAAATCGAGCCCTGAACCAGTCAAGAAGCTTACTGAACATGAGCAACTCCAACGTGAGATCGACAAAGGCGATAAATGCGGAGGAGCCGAAGATGTTGCCGTGTTTGTCAATGGTCGCGGTATCGCAGAATGGACATCAGGAGATAGCTGGTTGGGCGGTGATGGGATGTGGGAGAAATAGTCAGCTGATCGTTCGGTAGCCCTAGACTTGGTATGGCAGTATTTACGATCATAGCCTTGATGCTCTTATTTCGAGGGGTTTCATTCTGGTTGAGAATAATTCAGTTTTTTTCTTGCTTTTTGGCGACGGTGGAATAATCCATTACATTTTTTTCATTTTCATTCCATTCGTGCTTAGTTTTGTATAAAAAACCTTGGGGATTCTTTCTTTTCTTTCTTCCCTGGTCTTTACTTTTCTTCATTTAGCACATTCTCGTTGGGCTTGGGGCATTCATGGTTGGTAAAATAAAAACGGATACTAGTGGGATCTCTTTCTTTGTTTTCTTTCTCAATTTCGATTCCTCCCCCTTTTTTTCTTTCTAGCTTTACCAATTGTATTTCTATGACCAGTGTTTTTTTTGCTTCGTTTCGTTTTTCCTGCGGTTTGAACTTTCCTCGAGCTTTATATTCACGCATACAGGTATTCCGAAAACTAAAACTTTTTTTAAAGAAAGAGATGGAAGCAAGGGCTCTCTGTGGGTTTTTCTGTTTTTTGTCTCTTATCATGTTGAGCTTTTTTTTATTTTTATTTTTCCTACTTTTTGAGTTTAGTTAGCTTAGTTGGTTAGTGGTTAGGGTTGCTTTGTACGGGTAAGTTAGATGGAATATATCATAGATGGTTCACGATACCGGCACTTTGTATGCCACGTTTACACCGCAGTAACAGTATCATACTTGTTCCTTTCCTCCGTCCGTCCCTCTTTTCTCGTGAACCCCACCAACCAAACCGACTGACCGACCGACCAACCAACCAACCAACCAAGCGAACGAAGAAAAAGACCCCACCTTCCTCCCTCCCTCCCTCCCTTCCCTCACCGGAGCCTTCCGGAATCACGGAAACCCCGGGATGTGGGGGAAAGAAAGCAACAACAAGATTCGGCAATGTGGGGAAGGGAAGAAGGAGAAAAAAAAAGAAAAAAAAAAGAGAGAATAAATCGATCGGCACTTGTAACTAACTTCGGTAGGTAGATAAGTTAGCCGTCCCTTGGTTGCAGTGTTTTTTTTCTTCTTTCCTTTTTCCTTTTTCCTTTCTTTTTTTTTTTTTGCCTTCTCTTTTTTTTCCTTCTTCCTTCCCCCCTCGGATGGTTTGTTCCGGCCGGGATTGCGCCATTGGGCGGTTAGGGTTGGTTTGGTTTTGGTTTTGGTTTGGTTCGGTTTGGGGGACAGGAGGAAAGGGGATCTTCTTTTTTTGTGTGTGGGACAGGGGTTGGTTGGTTGGTTGGAAGTGGAGGAGGGAGAGTGGCTGAGGTGTGGAGTGGCCAGTGGTTGGTGGCCCTGGTGAGTGAGTGAGGGGGTGTGATTTGGAGGGGGAGTGTATTGTATTGTATAGTATATTATAGGTGCGGTTGCGAATAGAGCGAATTGGAAGATTGTTTACTTTTCGTTTTTGGCGTGTTGGGACCTGGAGAAGCTATCGTGGATGATAATAAACTTGGACCTGGAGAGTTTTTGTTTCAGATTGTTTGGGGGTGGGGGTGGGGGTTGGTTTGGGAGCGTAAAAGGTTGTGTGTATGTATGAGTAAAGTGACACTTGGGTTGGTTAGGATATCCAAGGGTCGGTTTCTGGGAGGCGTTGGAGAATCAGAACCCGTTAGGGGCGCCTTATGGGAACATGCTTTTCTTTTTCTTTTTTTCTTTTTAGGGGGTGGTTTGGTAAGGTAGTCCCGAATATACACACTCTCGGATATGTCCCGTTTTTGCATAGTAGGTGGTTTTTGGTCCTACTTGGTGGATATTCTCTCCGGCCTTTGGCGGCAGGTCCCTGGAAGTACAGTACGATAGGAGATTTGTCCTCGGAGTTTGTTGGTTCGCGACTTCCTGACTACACAGGTATTGCAGACTGCTGGATTCCTGAAGTCGCTGGAGGGTTCCCCTCCCTTCTGTTCGTTAGCTCTCTAGGGTTTGTGGAGACCTGCCTGGTTTCTGGAGTGGTTTGCTGTTCGGGGGGATATATTTCTCGTGGTATGTCCTTGGCTAGAATCCAGACCCGTCATTTACTTAGCTGATTCCTTGTGTTTAGTAGTGCTTGCTTTTCTGGAGACGTCACTCTCACCGATTCATCCTCTGCTTGCTGCTTCAAGGGCCAACTGACGATTTCTTGGGAATGTATGTGTGAGTAGCCCGGGTGTGCTGATCATTTGAGGGAACTTTTACTAACAGTCGCGGTACTGGAAGCCTAGCTATTAATCACATCTCACCCTGGGAATGTAGTGGTTGGTTGGAGAGGGAAAGAGTGATGGATACCTAACCTGAGCACATTTTGGCCTGCTCGATCAGCCTCGTGAGAAACTCTATGGCAGATTGAATTCCCCTATGAATGAGTGTATTCGAGCATCTGGAGAGATTTGGCACTTGGCTCCAGAGACATGTATAGCTTATGATTTCCTTTCCCTCTAGAAGTAGTTGAAACGCACATTAGCTATGCCGATGCGCAATTAGTGTAGGTGCACGTTTGTGTTAGTGGGAGTATAACGTCTTGAAACAAGGTTTTTTTAACTTGGGTGAGATCTAGGGAGAAGTAAATCGCACAGAGCTAAGGAGAGGAGCCTGTAACTTTGATATGACAGAATTAGTGTGCGCACTGACAATGGAACTTGAAGGGTAAAGCTTCATCAGATGTCTGAGCGGTTCATCTCCAGCGTCCTCTTTGGGAGGGGACCTATCATAAGGAGCTCTTCTTCAGGTCTGGAGATGTAACAAATTATGTTCTTGACAAGATCCTGGCTTGCTAGGCTGGGCTACTGTGAAATCTCGAGGAATCCGCCATCAGGTTGTCAGAGGGTATCAGCCCGTCTGCATAGGATAGGGCTGTTTTGGCCGGTTCACAGAGTTGCGAATACTCTAACTTTACTGGTTAACGAGATCCGGCATATCCTGGGGCGTGATCCTGCGCAGTGCTTGCCGTGGGCTTTTTGAATCTCCCCAAGTTTTTTTTTGCCCTATGTTGGAAAAGAAGCTCATAAGAGCCTAGGAGTAAGGGTTCATACCCAAGTACTACCAACATGCATTGTAACTGCGTTGCGAGGATTCAGAATCTATAACCATTGACCAACTCTGAGTGTGCGAATACCGCCCTGGGGTTTAGGGATACGGGCTTGGGGTTTGGAGAGCAAGAGATTTTTAGTCTTGCTCGTCAGTTGCTCTGGCCGGTAGGCCTTATGGGCCAGATCATGGCAAACACTGATCCGATGTTTTGTCAGGGAAGTGCTGGCTCTCTACGGAGGCTTTTGCTTCTGAATCAGGAGGTTGTAGGCCAGACTGGACAGTGGATTTCACCAAACTTCACGGTATTGCCAAAGGGAGGTTCGACCACCCCACTGTTAAGAATTGATAGTGAGAGTATAACATCGAGGCTAATGTCCTGTAGGTGAAGTATAGGCAGGGCTTGGAAACAAACCGGTACATGAAACGTCGGAATAAAGACATTAAGAAGAAGAGGAAGCAGTGCTTGCCATGGGCCGGGCTGGGCCGGCCCACAAAAAGCCTGGCCCGGCCCACCAAATCATGGGCCTGCGCTAAATTATTATGCTGACTAAAACATAGCTTGTGACAAAAGCCCTAAGCTGCAAGCATCAAATTGTAAGATAGTATAATATTGATATAGTTAAGGTAAAGCTAGGTACTATGTCTTGAGATTTCATATCATACCAGAACCACAATAGGGTAGAGCAATTATTTTATATCTAGTTGATATCTGTAATTTCATTTTACTGAGAACAAGAAGACATACCAATAGTAGTGCTTAACTATAGTGGAGCTGGATCAGGAAGATTGTTCTTTTTGAAATTTAAGAATGAACAGATGGAAAGGTTTCTTGTATTGTAAAGTTGGTGTTTTGAGCCTTCTAGAAGGGATAATGAGACTTTTATTAGACTAGCTAATCGTGAATTGGAATAGATTCAAAGTTTTTGTTATACAATTATGATACATCTTTGTAGACAAACCCTTCTTCCTCAGCTAATATTTCTGTTTTTTTACCCGTTAGGGCAGGTATTTTCCAAAGGATAAAAAAAGCCCATGGGTAGCATGGGCCACTCCAAAGCCCACGGGCTTTTGTGGGCCAAGGCCCGCACCAGCCCAGCCAGCAAGCTCTCAAATCCCACGAGCCAGCCGGGCCGATGGCAAGCACTAAGAGGAAGGTGTTACTCTTTGTGAGGATTTAAATGTGAGATGAGCTGTTTGAATCTACTATTATCTTATCCCTGGAGAGCACCCGGCATTTTGTAGCTCTAGGAATCTACGCTCTAAGTTACTCTTTAAGCCATTCTGCTAGCTTTGGTTGAGTGAGGATTCATGCTGGAAATGGCCTCTCGAAACAGCCTTCGAAAGTTGTGGCTGTGGATGAACCTCTAGACCAACCCGGACATCATTACTTCCTATTTGAGCCCTGCTGTTTGGGTTTGCCTTTTCTTTCTTTCTGGAACGTACTACTCGGTGGCTTCGATAAAGGAAGGGGAGAAAAAAAATAGAAAGAAAAAAAAAGAAAAATACAAAAAAAACACAACACCCAAGTTATCATACTTCCAGGGAGGGGTGTCTTATAAACTCGACTGGGCAGCCTAGCAATCAAGCAACCAGCCATGGACAGTGACTAGTTTACAGGAAGTTTTGAGATCTAAATCCCGCTTGGCAGGGGGACTAATAATAATCGATGAAGAATTTCATGTACGAGTGCTGTATGGGGAATAACAGTGCATTATATCATATCTGCTAATAGTACTTCCTCAGTCCTAAGTTTCGTAAAATCCCCTCAAAGAGCTCATATTAACAATTTCCACCCCCCCCGTATTTTACATCACCTTCCACAAGAGTGACCTTTACGCGCTAGCCCCACTATTATTATTTTTACGTGTTTGCATAATTTTGTATCAGATGTCTGACTGTTTCGTGACCGACTTCATGTGACTCGAGTGATAGTTCGAGGAACTCCAACATTTGAAAAGGGGTGGATTGCTGATGGATATATGGGGTCTGGAATGTGCTGTTGCCACTATTCTGGGGTTTAGATTTAGTGGTCTTTTTATTTTATTTTTACGGGCGGGTGGGTTTTGGTGCTGAATTTACATTTTGGCAGTGATTCCAGAAGTTAGAATAGAGTTTTCGACGTACAATTTTCTCGGGGGGAAGCAAACCAGCATACCTACTCAATGGGGGAGCCACTACATGTAGTGCGGGGATTTGGCTGTCATTCGTTCAATTTTTCTACTTTCCTAGGAAAGACCATTTCTAGAATCTCAATCTACACCGTACCTGGTATCCTCCCGCGCTTCAAGAACCGTATCTAGCCGGGGGATCTTTGGCTGGTATCATATATCAGCCACTGCGCTTCTGAATTCTACAAAACGCTACCTGGCGAGGTCCATATGCTATAGATAGTGTTCTCAGGTATGATATAAAAATCTCAGGGTGGTCACCCCTCCCCTTGTCCGTCTTTCAACCAAGCTCATTGGAGTCGAGAGGGACTCTATTCCGCTCTAGAGGAACATCTTTCCCCTCTCTTGTTTGATTGTATAATATGTTCTGTTAGCCTTCCCAGACTCCTTTTTAAATATCAAAGTGTCATATCATATTCAATCCCTGGATGCTTGTCCTTGTTCGTGTGCGCTGGCGTATAAATAAACTACACTATGATTATGGTACAACTTGGGGTGCATATCACGATACGATTCTTGGGGGCTTTCAAAAAAAAGCTTTTTGGAAACCTCTTGTGTTTACTCGAGTATTTTCCTTTTCTTTCTCAAGCACGTTCTTTGTACAGAATGTCAGCCATCGGATTGGAAAACCCGATTATGAACGGCCACTTGAGGGTTTTCAGTCTCTCTCTTCCACTTCCCCCTCACCCGACACTACGTAGGGGACACGCATCACAGCTGCCCACCGTTTCCCGAGGTTGGCAGCCCTTTTCGGAAGCTTTGGTAGCTAGAATGTGATTGTCATTGGTGCCCCTGCTCTCCCGTTATACTCCCCCTTCGCATCTAAGGTTCGGTAAATGCTCTCGTTCCCCAGGTCCTTTCCATCGCTCGGGTTTGTCGAGGCTTTGCTAATGTCATCTCCCTCCCTTTACTTCCAAGTTTTGAATCCCTGCCGTCCCATTGCTTTCTTTCCAGCGGAGAAATGACCATCTAGGATCACAGTGCCCGAGGCACTGGACACCGAGGCTAAGGTTCCCGTTATTTCACCTGATACTCCCGTGGGAGCGGGTACTTATCCTACCGGTAGGCGAATCTTGGATTTTTGTCCGAGTTTAAGGTATATAGCCATATTGTTATATCACTAAAACATGGAATGGGGTTAACCACGTCCTGAAGAGAAAGCGGAGTATCGGTATCGGTAGTGCTCACTAATAGCAACCGACAAACCCCCTTAACGCGGGTAAAGGAATAATCGCGGCTGGAATGTTAGTGATGAGGAAGGTATGATATGCTAGGCTTTTCTGTGTGAGAAGGATAGAATTTTTTTCAAGGGTTACACCAGAAGGGCACTCATGAGCGCCGGTGCCTCGGCGAGTGTATGATATCACCGCAAACACTTTTTTTTCACATATTATTATTCATAGCCTATGGCAATCTCTTCCGGTCCGGGCTATTCCAAGCCTACCGTATTATAATCACAAGCTGATGTAGAGAAATAGCAGAAAGTCTAGGGGGACGGGGGAACTTTATAAAAAATATAAAAAATAGCTCATTATAGCCCACGTATGCCCGGCTCGACTCCCTCACGCTGGCAAGGTTTTTTTTTTTGCGTGGGCGGCCACCACGTCAAGTGAAGTATGGTGACACCGTTGCCAATATAGTCTACTAGAAGGACAACCTTTTAATTTGATTAAAATTCAAATCCCCTTGTTCACCTTTATCCTCTACGCTTAGGCTACTGTACTGCAGCGGCTCAATCAGGGGGGAGCTACCCGTCCTCATACTTTATCACTCGTGCATAGCTTTGTCGGACCTAGAAGGGTTAGTGTTTGTACAGTGTGGTCCACTGCCCGCACGCCCCCCTCTACGTTGGATATTACGAGCCATGGGTTCAGCAATTTCGCACTTAGCACGGTTTTGGTCTCACGTTACTTGGGGTGCTATGCATTATGAGCTCTGTCATCTGGTTCTTGGGAAGAAGGAGGCATTGACTTAACAGGGATCACACGGTCAGTATCATAATACTCGAATAGGAGACTTGCAAGATCCGCTCCTGGCTGTGGTTTTGGGTGGCATAGCTAAGGGTTAGGGGTAAATTTAGTTGCGGCTTGTTGAGACAGTTGAGTAACCTCAAGATGTGGCTTTGGGGCATGATGCAAGCAAGTGTGGGGACCTTGGGGGTGTGAATAGTGGTATGTGAGTTGGAGTGATTCCAAATTCTAATTGGCGCCGTTTACCCCCTTTTTTTTATTGGTGGGAGGGGAGAGATTTCGCTATCCCGAAACGGTCATTTATGATGTAAAAGGAAAAAATATGGTGGTCACTATGTTATTCATGGGTCTAAGTGCAATATTATCCACCGCCGGCTAGCTATGAACATGGTCAGAAAAAAAGAAAGAGTTAAAAGACTATTAACCAGACCCAAACGCTCGTGATTCCCTCACAAACATAACCGGCCCATCGAGGAACCCCACGGATCATCAAGCAGAACAACAAGTAGAGCAACATAATCCTCGAAACACCGGGTGGGCTATAGACTAGGCAGAAGTCTGACGCCAAAAAATTCCTACCAGCGCTGCGATGAGAATGACGGGCAAGACACTACCGAGCTCCCCTAGGCCTGCCCATTGAGGCTCAATCCGGAATTTAACGAAGGCGCCAGCTGCTGCAAGAACAGCAAATAAATTCCAGACGATGGCCCAAGAAAAGCCTGCCAGAATGCACCGCTTAACGCGGATGCATAGATCCAAGAAATCAAGGATCGAATTCAGCGAGGTGGACAAAACCGCAATATCAGAAGCAGAGACAGCGACCTCAGTTGAGTCTCCGAAAGAAAAACCAACATCGGCCTGGGTCAGTGCCACTGCATCGTTTGTGCCATCTCCCAGAAACAAGACCGTACCACGAGAGGCTTCTTGGAGAGATTTAATCTCAACGGATTTCTGGTCGGGCGAGCAGCCATATCTAAAGTTTTCGTCGGAGAGGCCGAGCTCTGTGGCAGCCTTCTTAACAGCCCCCTTGTGGTCCCCTGAAAAAATATAGGCCCCGATTTCCCTGCGGCGGAGTTCTGCAATCACTGCGGGGGCTTCAGGTCGTATAGTATCTTCTAAGCCAAAGATAGCTCGTAGAGTGTTGTCGATCGAGATGGCAAATACGCTGAGTCCTTGTTCAACAATTTCTAATACCAAAGGATGGCTTTCACCCCCTACAGCGGCCCAGCTTGGCTGACCACCTCTAATGGTTCCACTCTCAGAAATAGCCTGTAAACCCTTTCCAATGACAGTCTCAACCTCAAGGCCTGATATTTCCTTACCGGCCCCTACTTTCGTTGCCAGTGCCCGGGCAACTGGGTGTTTCACGTTTTTGCAGAGAGTTCTAACAATTTGCTCGGCCTCGGCGTCAACATCACCCCACTCCTCGTTGAGAAAACACTTCGCAAAAACCACATTTAGATTTCCAGTAGTCAAGGTTCCAGTTTTATCAAAAACAACCGCTTTGGCACTCCATCCTCTCTCTAGTGCCTTCGGGTTTACTAATAACAAGCCGCAATTTCTGATGCCAACCCGACTGGTGAAGGCAATGACCATTGGAACAACGAGTCCAATCGCACAAGGACAAGATACTGCAAGGGTAGCGACGGCATAGGTGATAGCAATAACGGCGCTCTTTCCCCAAGTTTCTTCGCGAGAAAGTCCGTGAACAAGAATCCAGGCAAGAAACACTATTGCTGCAACCCCAAGAATGGTAGGGGTGAGGTAAAGGGCGACCTTATCTGCAATCTCTTGAATTTTTGGTTTCTCTCCGCCAGCTGACCGAACCATGCGCCTAATGACAGCTATAGTGTTCTCGTGTGGCAGCCTTGTGAGTCGAAACCGGATGCTCCCTGTAACTACGATGCCCCCAGCCATTACGAGGCTGCCAGCCTTCATAACTGCAGGCTTGCTCTCACCAGTCAAAAGGCTCTCATCCACCTCTGCCTCACCATCAACCACTACTCCATCTGTAGGGATCACATTGCCTTTTTCAACGATTAAGACATCGCCGTATTGCAATGAGTCAAGGCTTATCGGTTGCGGAGTAGCGCCTTCGATGGAAAGCATAGCCACAGGCGTGTTTTTATCCTTTAGCTTTTCCCCTTCTCCAACGTCGACAACCCTCTTGAGCGCCCATATCCTCACTTTGGCTGTTACCCATCTTCCGACAAGTATGAGAGTTACAAGAAGACAGCAGGTTTCGAAAAAAGGCTCTATAGGCTTTCTCTCCGACGTCGAGCTGCGATTCCGCCCGGAGATTATTAAAATCGCTACGGAAGCAGCCCAAGCTCCCCCGGTGGCCACCGTGATAAGCACGTCCATGTCGATCCTCTTTCCACCTGCGCCTCCTCGAAGTATGGTACCCCACGCACTCTGATAGATGCGGTATGCCGTAGCCATTACCGCGGTTGCCAGGAAAACCTGGATAATATGCGCCCGAGGACGTGGTATGTTTAGGGGAGCCCATGCAAGGATCAGCACAGCGATTGTTAGCGCGGCCGCGATGACAACTTTCCACCCCAAGAGCTTCAGGTGAGACTTTTCTAAGTCCGCTGTCAGCATTTCTTCGCTTGGGATAGTGACGATATGTGCTTCGGTTCCGGGATCTCTATCGGCTATTCCAACAAGCAAATCTCGGATTCCAATAACGTTAGGGTCATATGCCACTTCGAATAAATGTCTTCCTTTAATGGTTTTGAGAAGCTTCACTTTGGCTATCCCGTCGGCGCCCTCGATAGCTCGATACCCGTTGCTAGTGTTATTGACCGAAATCCAGGCCTTGGCCAGTCCAGCATCTTGCATATCCCCTGAATCCAGAATGACTACTCTGAACCCCGTCGAGCGCTTCAATTTCTCCATAATTTCGTCTTCATGTGCGAGATCAGGAAGGAAGCTTAGATCCGCTCTGCCCATTAGGAAGTTCACGTTTACACTCTCTTTCTGGACCCCGGATGTCGATTTGAGGGCATGAACGACCTTATCTGCACAACCCGTGCATGTCATGCCAGTAACCCCAAGGGATAGAAAGCGGGGTGAGATGTCATCCATTATTGTGATAGAGACCTCTGTATTCTCGGTTTTAGTTTCTTGGTGACTGTGAGAATGCAGGGAACAGCAGCTGCTCTCCATGCCTTTCCCCGGTATTTGACAGCATCCTCTCGATAGAGCAAGGGAGACCTGGGATTGTGTCTTGGAGCCTGAGATCGCGTTTTTGGCGTTTTTTCTTAGATCCTTCATAAGTGTGCAATAGCACTTCTTGACTAAATTCCCCGATGCAGCGGAAAGGGTAAAAGCAGCGTCCCTGGCAAACGCATAACATTTAGAGCATGTCAATGCTTCCGTGTGGAGGGCTCTCTGCCGTCCATGGTTGTGGTGATGATGGGCTTCGTTCGCATGATGGGGATCGTGCTGCGACTTGCTGGCCCAGGACATGTTGGGCAAAGGGGAGGTGGAACCATTTATATTACAACAGCGAGTTTCGGGGTCGACATCCCCATTAGAGTCGTTGCAACGACTCCTACAGAGAACCGCGGCATAATCTAACAAACAGTTTTCTACATAACTTAGAGCATTAGTCTCGTGCATGATAAAAATACCGGTCGCATGGCTACCCGGGTTATAGGAGAAGAAGAAACGGGATCCTTGCCATCACAGGAACAGTAGTTATCAACCAACGAACAGCACTGCTCGACAGGCTTTCCTGATGTTTCCCCAGCTGCTGGTTCTGAATTTTCTCCTAGAGCGTTAGTTTCGTGCCTGATGAAAATACCGGTCGCATGGCTAGCCGGGTTAAAGGAGAAGAAACGGGATCCTTGCCATCACTGGAACAGCAGTTGTCAGCCAACGAACAGCACTGCTCGATAAGCTTTCCTGACGTTTCCCCAGCTGCTGATTCTGAACTTTCTCCTCGAACTGTGGTTGTATCCTTAGGCCCACAGCAACAGCCACTCTCACACCCTGCCTCCTGGATTTCGTGGGAATGATCATGTGAGTCGATTTCCGGAGCCACATGAGGAGAAGAGTCTTCGTGGGATTCTCTCCTCGAGCAGGATGAGTGACAGTTTTGAGACCCCATCAAGACAAGCGGTCTATGGGAAAAGCAGGTCGGAATTCGGTCTCGTCTGTTTTCTAGGGAAACCGTCAATGGAGAAATCTGATTAGATGGGGTTGAGAGGGCGCTTACAGGTGTACTAGTACTCCGGGTATTGGGTTGGTGGAGATCACCGTATATGTGGTCAAGGTGGGCGTTGGAGAGGCGACGTCTTGAACGAGAGGTAAGACAGAGCTTAGATGTTGAGGGAGGGCAGTTAAATTGGACGGGGGGTTCGCTCAAGATCCGGTCCCTAGGAAAGGCTGTAGTATGACTGAGACACAGAGAAAGAGAGGGTAAGCGTCATGGTTCCCCGGTTCTTTAATCAACGACTGCGCTACCGTTTTATCCCACGACACAAGCGCACAAGCACCCGCCTTGCGGACAAACCTGCGGAAGTTTGCATCATGCAAACACAGTTTCACTGCTTAGGGATGATTTCGTGATGCCTGGCTCTCGCCAGACGGATCTCTCGTGAGTGGTTGAGTCCTTCGAGGGCACTAGTGATAATTCTATTTAGTAGATAGCACATCAGAACAAAACAAGCAAGCCCGAGCGGCAGGAATTCGGGGTTCTTGCTAATTGGAGGTTAAGTGGTGCATAGCAAAAATGTTGGAGGTGCCATGTTTTAGGTCTCAAAGACCCAGCCCTTACGACACAAGTATGATATCCCGGCCTCCGATCAGGTTCATTCTCTCACAATTCTAATAGGAAATAGGGTTAATCCCACCACCATCTCCTGCAGGAAAGGTTCAAACAGGCTGATAGAGATATAATTGCTCCTGACCAGGTGAAAACGGCGTCGAAAAGCTACTTGGGAGTCCGATATTGCTCTCGGTTTTGTGGGCGAAGGGTTCAGCTCTTGTGGTAAGAACGGTTCCACGTATCTGTTACATAGATCGGCCTTGGCTTTCGGATACCGGTCCTGGGCTTTGGCGTAGCCCGGCAACAAACCCTGAGAGGATAATTTACTGGGAGCGAGAGATTGAACGCGTTGTTTACAGATCTACATGGTCACATGACTTAGTCATCATATTCTAATACCTCACCATCTCGGGAATTAGAGAGTTGAGTTCTGCACTGCGGGGTGTGGGTTGTATTAATTACAATGGCGGAAGCAATAATTTCCACAACTTAGCTACAAACTGCTATCGAAGTAGTTGCGGTATGTTTCCTTTTCCCTATTGGGGGTAAGCTATCATGTGCTGCTTCGTCTCCATTCCATATATCAGCCGCACTTCGATATAATTTAATAGCCTCAGCATACCCGAAAATTTGCCGCAATAAAAAAATCTAGCAAGAGCTTGACTGCCCACCAGCTCTCGCCCTAACGAGATAGCGCCTGTACCCCGTTCCCATGCAAAACCCTCACTATATCAAAAAAAAAAAATATGTGAGGAAGAAAGCCGGCAAAAAAGGCCAACAAATGGCTAACAAACAAGGGTGATGTTTGTTTAAGTGATGTCTTCGAAGTGTGGAAGTTGAACTGCTTGAGTGATCATGAAAATTAACCGCGACCCCGAGATACAGCTCGGATTCTCAAATCATTTTACGGTATTCGATCCCATCCGCTACTTCACCCCTTCCCACCCTCTTCTAGGTTCCTCCCCTCTTTTGCTCTTTAGGTCCCTCTCACACTCATTAATCACCACCCAGCAGTTCTCTCACCAGAAGTGTTCAGGTGTCCATCCCAGAGGTCAAAAGAAAGTCTTTCGAGCACCATGTTTCGGATGGATCTCCAGATTTGTATGCAAGGGAGGGGTTACACACCAATGTCCCTCAACGCGAGAAACCCGCATAAACCTTTTTCAAGCCATCCAGCCTCTGCCGCACCCCCCGCAACCAATCCTTGAGTGTTGTGCAACAATAAAATTCGTTACCTGGCCGGCTAAACCGGATAGGGAATGAATTAGATTTGGTGATTCGCTGGGAATTCGGCAGATCCGGGGGTGCTACAAGCAAACCGGTGGGAAGTATCGTACCAGAAAACGGAGGTTAGAAAAACATATGGCCAATTATCCGGGGGTGTTTGAGCGCCCATACTAAATTGTCACTCGCATTTTCTGGAACTTGTTACCAGTTAAAGTTACTTGTAAGTTATCTGTGTCCCGAAGAGATCAATTTTGCTACAAGTACCAAGAGCCGCTATTTGTAACCACTTTTGGTGTGGGGTGTCTGGTAACGAATTTGACTGTTTCACACGGCCCAAGGCTACATACAGTGCACTAACTCCGGGGTTCGTTATGGCAACGTATGATACGGTTATAAGCCTCTAGGTTAATAGAGCAGAAATTCACAAGCAAGATTCGCCTAAAACCCTAAGGGTCGGTATTTGCTCCTCCAGGCGTTCTAGGCTATTTCTATTTCTTCCTCACTTCCAGGATAGCCGGCGTTATTGGCGGGGACTGGTGGTTCGGTCATGTTAGGAAGATTTAAACTTCCTAATAGTAAAGGCGCCTCACCCGGAAGGGTGATTTAGGGTGTGGTAGCAGCCAACTTAGGCTATGGATGTACTAGTGGATGTGGGATACCCCGCCCCCACCCTACCCCGGAGCATCCTTAACTAGGAAAATCATCCTCTACTTCCGCCTTACACGAGTAGAAGTGAGAATTTGGAACCCTTGGTCAGTATTTGAGAGGGAAGGAAACTATCCCATGGGGGGAAGTTTATGTCATTGCGTATTCCTTATATTTTCTACAGCATTGCCTCTGGCATGGCCGCCTCGGCTTCGGGTTTCTGGCTTCTGGCTTTCCTTTATGCACGGAGGCACCGTCACCCCAGCGTACAGAGCCCAAATCAACTCCACCAAGCTGGCAGGTGAGGCAGCCGGCAGACGCAATCGTGCCAAAGCTCTCTGGCGACTAGGCCTCCAAGGATTTCCCAATATGGCGGCCATCTACCGTAGTAGAATCATGTCGGGTAGTATGTCGCTTCGGCGGGCGCAAGTGCTATAAGCTTTCGGATTATCTACTATCTCCACCAGGCCTCTAATATCCGCGCCTAGAGGCAAAAGAACCCCTAAGAAGGATCAGCGGTTGCCTCAGACGGTAAAGCCCAAGTGTGCTAAGAGTAATTCGCGATTCTTGTAACCTATCGAAACTACCGTAGGCCTACCCATATGGTGAGTCGATAGCCCAGAATCCTGGCTGATAATCTGATAATGGATTATCCCTTGAGCTGCTGGGACTCCCCAATCCAGTTGAAATCTGCGGACCAGCCTATTATAGTTATCTGGATAGAGAGATCACTAGGGCTCGGGGTGGTAGCGCTTGGAACACAGCATTACCATCGTGGGCGTGACACTTGAGGTAGGATTCCTGAGGCAGATGGGGTTATGGTTTCTCGGATTTGTTCTGCCCTCAGATTACAGACCGGACTGGGAAGTCTCAGAGGTTTAACGGAAACGAGATTTTACGGTATCCGGAGCCGAGGTACGCAGGTGGTACGAGGTCCGATAAGGGGTGATTGAACAATTATTTAAGGTTAACTAACCAAATATATCCCTGTCCTATTGGGTTAATTGTTCCCTACCCTGCTTGGATGATCATGATATGGGGGGCTTCGGGCTTCTGAAGTGGCACGATGCTCAGAACAAGGCGAAATATCTAGTGCATCATAGCTATAATGGAAACGGGATTACCCACAACATACACTACGGTAACTTGAGTTTTAGAATTTGGCCCCCGTCCCTCACGTGCTTCATTAGCTATGGGGGCCAATGTGAATTGCCGATGTTACAAGGGTTAAGTATAAACTATTAGAGCATTGCTCTTCCTTTGATATCCATATTTAGTTAGAAGACTCTCGCCAGAGAGATTAAGTTTGATTCAATTTTCCCCCTCCGCCACGACATGTAAAAAAGAGCTTTTCGGTCTAAGGATCCCGAACTGTCAAGGAAGCGTAAGCATCATGAAACAAACAACTTCTAGGGCCTGGGCAAAATTCTCGCCCTGGGAGAAATACGAAATGTGAAAAGCAGTAGTGAAAGCAACTCGCCTGACAATAGTGAATACATCTTACCTTTTGAGTTTCACTTGTTGCTATTTGCTTATTGTGTCCTTTTTTGATATCTTTCCATAATAAAGGATCATATGAGGCTGTATAAGTTAAAACCTGACTATTGGCCTTTTTTGTTGTGAGTGGGAAAATGCATGACAACCTAGGTAACCAAGGAGAAATGTTTTGAGATAACTCCACTTTT
>Ga0307509_10003077_pt1 | contig 25910 bp, 29 predicted proteins | sample 10_EM_MG_FD_202245 | JGI IMG/M metagenome (GOLD analysis project Ga0307509, IMG submission 202245) | Populus trichocarpa ectomycorrhiza microbial communities from riparian zone in the Pacific Northwest, United States - 10_EM | ecosystem: Host-associated > Plants > Roots > Unclassified | place... | reverse complement strand
TGCCGGCGAGGATCGAGCAGTAGGCGTCGTTGTAGAGGTTGATCAACTGATCGCCCCACCACACGAACATCGGCTGGCTCGAGGTCAGGATGATCCGGACGCAGGTGCGCAGGCTCTGCGGCCAGCGGTCGACCGGACCGAGCGCGGTGTCGGCCCAGGCGAACCCGCGCATGCGGTCGCCGAGCTCTCCACCACCGGCGAACACGTCGGACAGGAGATCGGGGGCGGGCACTCGATCTGTGTATAGCCGGGACGCCGGACGCGCGATCACGATTTCAGTCGCGATCTCCGACCGTGCGCTGGTGCCACACTCACAGCTCGAGATCGAGGCGACCGAGCGCGGCGGCGATGGTCGCGGTGCCGTCGGGAGTCACCGTGCACGAACCTCCCTGACCGTGGACCTCGACGACACCGCGCGCCCAGTTCGCGTTCGCGATGTGGAGGTCGAAGCGTCGCGCGAGCATCGCCAGGCGTGGCACGCGCGTGTCGGGGCGCTCGACCCACGCGCTCGGGAACAGGAGCAGATCCGCGGCGGCGAGCTCGCGCGCCGCATCGCGCGGGATGAAGTGGAGGTCGTAGCAGACCGCGATCGTGACCGCGACGCCGGCGATCACGACGAGCGGCGGCGGCTGCAGTCCCGCGGTCGCCCAGGTCTCGGGCAGCCACGGATGGCGCTTGCGATAGACGAACACCGGCTCGCCGCCGGGGCCGAAGCAGGTCATCGCGTTGTAGAGCGCACCGGCCTCGGCGAGGACGAGCGACGCGACGAGGTGCGTGCCGTGCTTCGCCGCGAGCTCCGCGCACGCTCGCGCGGTCGGGCCGTCGAGCGGCTCGGCGAAGCGCGTCAGATCGAAGTCGCCCTCTGGCGAGACGTAGCCGTGAAGCGCGGCCTCGGGCACGACGACGAGATCGGTCGGTGGACCCGCGGCGAGCCGGCGATCGATCTCGGCGAGCACGGTCGCGGGCGCACCCCACGACGCCGCGAGCTCGAGCACCGTCACGCGCATGCAGCAAGCGTATACGTTACGATGCGGCATGAGGCTCGTCGCGTGCGCGCTCGTGATCGCCGCTTGCGGCGGCGACCCACCGATGACCACGGGCGATGCGACCGTCCAGCTCGACGGTTGGACCGGGGATGCGGCGCCGCCGGCTCACCTCGTCGCGTACGTCGGCGGCTACGGGCCGAAGATCGCGTGGTTCGACTTCGACCTCGCGACCGGTGCGCTGACACCGGTGGGCTCGGTCGATGCGACGCAGCCGTCGTTCCTCGCGCTCGGTGCGGCACACGCGTACGCCGTGAACGAGAGCGGCAACCGGGTCGCGGCGTACGCGATCGATCCGGCCAGCGGTGCGCTGACGTTCCAGAACGATCAGCCGACCGGCGGCGGACCGGCGCATGTCTCGATCGACCTCGCCGGGAAGTTCGTGCTCGTCGCGAACTACGGGGGCAACTCGGCGGCCGTCTACCCGATCCGCGGTGACGGTTCGCTCGGTGCGGCGATCCAGACGGCGGCCGCGGGGACGATGGCGCACATGTTTGTCGTCGATCCGACGAACCACTGGGCGTTCGTGCCGTGCAAGGGCTCGGACTACGTCGCGCAGTACGCGTTCGGTACCGACGGCACGCTGACCGCCAACGCGGCTGCGCACATGATGACCGCCGCCGGCGCCGGCCCGCGTCACCTCGCGTTCGCGCCCGTGTCCCCTCGCGCGTACCTGATCGACGAGAATGCGAGCACGTTGATGGCGCTGAGCTACGACGCCAACGCGGGTGTGCTCGCGCCGATCCAGACCACGACGACGCGCGCGGCGAGCGCGACCGGCGCGAACACCGGCGCCGAGGTCGTCGTCCACCCGTCGGGGAAGTTCGTGTATGGCTCGAACCGCGGCGACGACGACATCGCGGTGTTCGCGATCGACGGTGAGGGGAAGGTCACGCTCACCGGCAACACGCCGACCGGCGGCGCCACCCCGCGCAGCTTCGCGATCGATCCGACCGGGCAGTGGCTGCTCGCCGCGAATCAGGGTGGCAACAACGTCACCGCGTTCCGGATCGACGGGACCACCGGGGCGCTGACCGCCACGGGATCGCCGACCGCGGCGATGTCACCCGCGTTCGTCGGGTTCCTCGCGCTGCCCTGACGCTACCCGAGCGCCGCTCGGTCCGGTGTTAGGGTGCGTGCGTGTGGAGACAAGCAGCACTTCTGATCGCGGTCGCGGCGTGCGGAGACGATTCGGCGCGCCACATCATCGATAGCCCGCACGGCGGCGACGGGGCGCTCGGCCCGCAGGTCGCGCCGGGCATCTACCTGACGAACGCGACGAACTCGATCCTCGCGTTCGATCTCGACGCGACCGGCGACGCCACCCCGTTCCGGACGATCGCGGGCGCGACGACGCAGCTGTCGCTGCCGATCGGCGTGACGGTCGATCACGCCGGCAACATCTACGCCGCGAATCGCACCGGCTCGAACGTGACGGTCTACAGCGGCACGGCGACCGGCGATGTCGCGCCGATCCGGACGCTGACCGCGGCGAACATGGGCTCGCCCGAGGGCCTCGTCCGCGGGCCGGACGACGACATCATCGTCGCGACCTGTCCCGGGTGCGGCACCTCGGCCGGCGGTGACACCGGCGTCTGGCACTTCCCGCGCGACTCCGACACCAGCGACTACTCGATCGCGGGCGCGAGCACCGGCTTCACCGTCCCCGGCTCCCCGGCGGTCGACCTCGCGACGGGTTCGCTCGTGCTCGGGAACTCGTTCGGCGGCGCGGTCGAGACCTTCGACGTGACCGCGCGCGGCGACGTGGCGCCGAGCCACGCGTTCACGCCGTCGGGCTACAATATCCAGTCGGTCGCGTTCGGCGCGTCGACGATCGCGGTGACCTCGCCGGGCCACGGGATCGAGCTGTTCGCGCGCGACGCCACCGGGAGCGCGGCGCCGATCGGTTCGATCGACGCGAGTGCGTTCAACCTGAGCTATCCCGGTGGGATCTTCATCGACACCGCGGTCACGCCGGTCCGGATCTACCTGGTCGATTACGGGGCGAGCGCGATCCACGTGCTCGAGATGGCCGGGACCGAGCCGAACCTGACGATCGCGGCGATGCACACGATCAGCGGCCCCAGCACGATGCTGAGCTCGCCGCTCGATATCGCCGTCGTTCACTGAGTACTCTCCGCGGATGGCCAGTCCGCAGACCCGCGCCGAGCTCACGTCGTACCAGGAGACCTCGCTACACGCCCACGTGATGGCGTTCCTCGCGGCCCTGCGCGATCGAGACGACCCGCGGTTTCACCTGACCTCGTTCGGCGCGAGCCCGGGCGGTCGCGAGCTCCCGCTCGTCGTGATGTCGGCGCACGGCGTGAAGACGCCGGCGGAGGCGCGCGCGAAGGGCCTGCCGGTCGTCCTCATCATCAACGGCATCCACGCCGGCGAGGTCGAGGGTAAGGAGGCGTGTCAGATGCTGATGCGAGACATCCTCGACGGCACCCACGCGCACCTCATCGAGAAGCTCGTGCTCGTGATCGTCCCGCTGTTCAACCCCGACGGCAACGACGCGGTCGATCCCGAGAACCGCAAACTGAACCTGCCGCGGCTCGAGGGCCAGATCGGACCGAAGCTCGTCGGGACGCGCGTCAACGGCATCGGCGTCAACCTCAACCGCGACTACATGCGCCAGCAGGCCGAGGAGATGCGGCTGCTCCAGCAGAAGGTCGTCCAGGTGTGGACGCCGGAGCTCACGATCGACACCCACGCGACGAACGGCTCGGTCCACCGGTTCGCGATGACGTACGACATCCCGCACACCGTCGAGAGCGGGCGCGCGGAGCCGATCGCATTCATGCGTACGAAGGTCATGCCGCACGTCACGCGCGCGCTCGAGGCGAACCATCAGCTGCTCGCCGGCTGGTACGGCAACTTCGTCGAGGACGAGCGCGCGCTCGATGGCCGGCGCGACGCCGATCCGACGGCGCCCGTGACCGAGGGCTGGATGACGTACCCCCACAATCCGCGGTTCGGCAGCAACTACCGCGGCCTGTCGAACCGGCTCGACCTGTTGCTCGAGTGCTACTCGTACCTGGCATTTCCCGAGCGCGTGCGAACGACGTACGCGACGATCCTCGAGGCGCTCGGGTATGTCGCGGCGCACCCCGACGACGTCGTCCAGGTCGTCGCAGCGAGCGCCGCACCGCGCGACCGGATCGCGATCCGCTACAAGCTCGAGGCGTTCGCCGAGCCGATCACGATCGCGACGTGCACGCCACGCACGCTCGAGGGTGCGCCGACCGCGGTCGCGGTGAAGTACTTCGCGAACTTCATCGGCTCGACCGTGGTCGCTCGCCCGCGCGGCTACATCGTGCCACCCGAGATGGCGGCGCACCTCGCGCGCCACGGCTGCCCGACCGCGCCGATCACCGGCGAGCACGAGGTCGAGGTCGCCACGGTCACCGGGTTCGACACCGAGGGTGGCCGCAAGATCCTCGAGGCATCCGAGGTCGGCGATCTGGCGGTCGAGTGGAAGCGGACGACGCGCGCGGTGCCGGCGGGTGGGCGGTTCGCGCCGACCGATCACGCGGCCGGCGCGGTCGTGGTCTATCTCTGCGAGCCCGAGTCCGACGACGGTGCCGTCGAGAACGGCATCGTCCCGGCGCCCGCCGCCGGTGGCGAGTTCCCGATCTGGCGCGCGCCCTGAACCGAACGTCTCGCGCGCGGCATCGAACCCACATGGCCGAGCGCAGCGTGGTGCGTGCAGGAATTGGTGTCGGAGGCGTCGTGGCGGTCTGGGGAATCGCCTGGGCGATGGTCGTCCACACCCGGTTCTATCCGGCCGTGTCGATCGCGGCGTCGGTCGACTTCGTCATCACCGGCAACCTCGTCCTGTGGTGGGCCGCGCGCGGTCACGTCCCGCGCTGGGTGTTCGGCGCGACCACCGCGATCGGCCTAGTCCTCGCGCGCGCCGCGATCGCGCGCACGTCGGGTGGTGGCCAGGCCGTGCTCGGGGTCGGCATCGCGCTCGAGGGCCTGTTGCTGGTCACGCTCGTCGTTCGCGCACGGACCGCACGCGCGGCCTATCGCGCGGCGAAGGCGGCCAACGAGGGTGGGTTCGGAGCACTGGTCGCCGCGTTCGAGGCCATTCGCATGCCTCGCCGGCTCGCGACGATCGTCGCGACCGAGGTCCACGTGTTCGCGATGGCGATCGCCGGGTGGCGTCGCCCGCACACCGGCGCGTTCACGGTGCATCGCACGAACGGCTGGCCGCTCTACGCCGGCGTGTTCGCGTTTCTGATTCTCGCCGAGGCCGGTGCGGTCCACGTCGTCCTCGCGTCGTGGGTCAGCTCCGTCGTCGCGTGGGTCGCGACCGCGCTGTCGATCTACAGCGCACTGTGGTTCGTCGGCGAGGCCCACGCGCTCCGCCACGGCGGCGTGATCGTCACGCGCGACGAGGTCCGCCTCCAGCTCGGGATTCGCGCACGTGCCCGGATCCCGCGCGCCGCGATCGTCGCGATCGAGTCGGTCACCGAGGCCGGCACCGCGCTCGACCTGTCGATCCTCGGGGCGAACACGCTCGTGCGCCTGAACCAGCGCGTGCGCGTCACCCGGCTGTTCGGCCGCGTGCGCGAGGCGGACGTGATCGCACTATCGATCGACGACCTCGTCGGGTTTCAGTTGGCCTTGGCCGAGCCCTTGACCAGCCCGTAGACCTGCTTCGCGAGCGCCTCGCTGTACGTCGAGCCCGGCGCGCTGAACGCCTCGAGCGGGCGCTGGTCGAGGATCGAATAGATCGCGCCCTCCTTGTCGAGGTAGTACGCGAAGTGCGCCTCGGGCTGGTACGTGTGCCCGTTCGCCTCGGTCTTCATCTGCATCGTGTAGACGAAGCCGTTCGGATCCTCGCTGAGGACCTTGCCGTTGATGTACGACGACGCGTTCTCGGTGGTCAGCGACTTGTCGGACTTGATCGCCTCGGCGATGTTCGACACCGCGATCGCGGAGACGGTCAGCATGTAGGCGTCGGCGATCTTGATGTCGACGCCACCGTTGCCGTTCTTCTCGAGCTTCGCATCCTTCGGGACCTTCATCGACACGTGGATCATCGGCGCGACCTCGTGGAGGTCCTTGACGGCCCAGTCGGCCTCGTTGATCTTGATCGACGGCGCCTTCTCGGCGGGCGCCTCGACGGTCTTGTCGGCGCCCTTGTCGCCAGCCTTGTCGCCGTCGCCTTTCTTGCCGCAGGCGGCGGTGGTGATGAGCGCGAGCGCGGTGAACAGAAGAGCGATGCGTTGCATGGCGTGCGCGTACTCCACCTTCCGTGCCAGCCGCGCCGACCAGGCTCCGCGGGGTTGGCGGCGCGGATCGGGTCCAGGAGCACCCGTTCAGTGCGCGCGCTGGGTCAGCCACGCGACGATCGCGGCGTGGCGCTTCGCGTAGCCGGGGCCGGCCGTCGCGTAGACGTCGCGCGCCTGGGTCGCGAGCTCGATCGCGTGCGCGACCTCGGTCGCGGGCAGCGCGCGCGCGAGGGCGAACCGGCTCTCCGCGAGATCGGTCGCGTCGGACGGGGTCTTCTCGCGCATCCCGACCGCCTTCTCGAGGTCCGGCCGAGCGTTTCGCCCGCGGGCGAGCTCGAGCTGGCCAAGGCCGTTCCACACGTGCGCGAGCAAGGGATGATCCGCGCCGAGCTGCTTCGTGATGTTCGCCTGCGCGCGCTCGTACGCGGTCTGCGCGGCGTCGAGGTTGCCCTGCGCGCGGCGCGCCTCGCCGAGGTTGATCTCGAGGATCGCGACGTCGATCGAGTCCGCGCCGTACGCCTTCTCGAAGATCGTCAGCGCCCGCGGATAGTTCGCGTCGACGATGCTCCACTTCTCGAGATTCTTCGCCTCGATCGCGGTGTTGACGAGGCTCTCGCCGACGTCGGGATGATCCGGGCCGAGCCGCTTCTCGCGCATCGCGAGCACCCGCAGCCCGTTGTCGAGCGCCTTCTGGTAGTCGCCGGCGCGGTGGTAGGTCCCGCCGATGTCGTTGTACGCGTCGGCGACCTCGGGCGCGTCGGGCCCGAGCCGCGCCGTCCACAACCGGATCGCGGTCTCGAAGTGCGCCTTCGCCTGGTCCGGATGATCGAGCATCACGTCGACGTTGCCGAGCGCCTGGGTCGTGTTCGCGACCTCGACCGAGTCGGCGCCGTACGCCGCGGTCCGGATCGCGAGCGCGGCCTCGAACAGCGGCACCGCCTCGGCGTACTTGCCCTCGCGATAGACGACCGTCGCGAGATCGTGATCGACGCGCGCCAGCATCGGGTGTTGCGGCCCGAGCTCGGCCTTGACGATCGCCTGCGCGCGCTCGAGGTGGCCGCGCGCCTCGGTCAGCGCGTTCAGCGTCGCCTCGGTCCGTCCGACATCGATCAGCGCCGCGAGCTCGGCTTGTTTTCCAAGCGGCACGGCCTCGGCGAGCGCCTGCTCGTACGCGGCGCGCGCGCGCTTCATGTGGCCGCCGCGCTCCGCGACGAACCCGGTCTCCTTCGCGATCGCGACCTGCTTCTGCGGCCGCGGCCCGAGATGCGCGAGCGTTCCGCGCGCGAGCTCGACCCAGCTCTCGCCGAGCGAGAAGTCCGAGGTCAGCTGCGCCTCGAGATCGGCGAGCCGGACGTAGATCTCGACGAGCCCATCGGCATCGCCCGCGGCCGACGCGTTCGCCGCCGCCGCGAGGTAGGCGGCGCGCGCGTCCTTGCCCTTGCCGAGCTCGATCTGGATCCGCGCGACGTCCCTGCGCACCCGCGCGAGCAGCGGCGCATAGCCGAGCTTGGTCGCCGCGGCCACGATCGGCTCGGTCGCGTCGCCGAGCTCCTTCGCACGCGGTAGCGCGAGGCCCCGCGCGAGCTCCTGCTCGATCGGCAGGAGCTGCGCCTCGATCCGGTCGCGCTCGGCGGCGTCGCGGGGCGGGGCGACCGCACCGGCGAGTGCCGCGATGTCGTTGCACGCGTCGAGATCCGGCAGCTCGAGCCCGGCCGCGCCCTCGACGAGCTTCTTGTCCGCCTTGCCGAGGGCGGCGAGCGTGGTGGCGAGCTCGTCGCGCTTGCGGGCGAGGCACGCGGTCCGGAGATCGAGTGTCGGCTCGCTCTGGGTGTGCTGGACGCGTGTCGCCATGCAGCTCTCGGTCGCGGTCCGCTGCCAGCGCGCGTCCCAGGTGTCGAGCGCGCGCTCGATCGCGACCGCGGCGTCGCGGGCGAACGGCGCGGCGGTCGCGGCGAACGCCTGCTCGAGCTGCATCCGCGCACCGGGCGTCCACGCCGCGCCCGTCGCCGCGCTCGCGCACTGCGCGACGACGCGATGCTCGCCGCGGGTCTGACCGAGCGCATACACGCCGGCCACGATCGCGATCGCCGCGAACCCGCCGGCCGCGAGCATCCAGCGCCGCGAGGTCAGCGCTCGCTCGAGCGTGCCGACGAGCGCGCGCATGCTCGGCCACCGCTCGCCGGCCTCGGGGACGAGCCCGCGCTGCAACGCGCGGACGACCGCGCGCGGCACCGCCGACTTCGCGGGCGGCTTCGGAGTCACGGTCTTCATCGCGGTCTTGCGCGCGTCGAAGCTGCCGGTCACGAACGGCTGCTCGCCGAAGATGCCCTCCCACGCGGCGATGCACCACGAGCACTGATCGCTGCGCTCGTCGACGGGGTTGCCTTCCATCTGCTCGAGCGCCATGTACGCGAGCGTGCCCATCACCGCGCCTGCCGCGGTCAGGTCGCTCGAGAACGCCGGCGAGATCGCGATCGGCGATTGCTTCGTCGCCGCGTCGGCGGCATCGCCGGCGCGCCGCGCGAGCCCGAAGTCGGTGACGCGCACGCGGCCGTCGTTGCCGACGAGCACGTTGTCGGGCTTGAAGTCGCGGTGGACGATACCGGCCTCGTGCGCGGCGGCGAGCCCGCGCGCCGCCGCGAGGTATGCGCCGAGCACCTCGCGCCAGGGCTTGCCCTTCTGCCAGTCGCGGAGCGTCGCGCCATCGACCAGCTCCATCGCGATGTACATCTGACCGTCGCGCTCGCCGACGTCGTGGACCGCGATCACGTTCGCGTGCGACAGCTTCGCGAGCGCCTGGGCCTCGCGCTCCATCCGCGCGCGTCCCGCGCTCGCCTCGTCGGCGGGTCCCGCGCGCAGGAGCTTCACCGCGATCCGGCGATCGAGCACCGGGTCGTAGGCCGCGTAGACGACGCCCATGCCGCCGCGGCCGATCCGGTCGAGCACGAGGTAGCGGCCGAGCTTGCCGCCGAAATCGAGCTCCGGGGCCTCGTCGGGAATTCCACCGCCCGATTGCGCGGGCAGGGTCTCGAGGAGATCCAGCTTGTTCAGCGGACGTGTCTCGTGGTCATCACTCACGGATAGTTGCGCATGATAACGCTGTCCACCGGCCCGTGGGGTCGCGGATCCAGGGGTGTATGAAAACGCTCCTGATCTCCCTCGCGATCCTGGCGTCCGCGCCCGTGCACGCCGACCCCGATACGGCGGAGGTTCGCCCGGTGACTGGATTTCACGGGATCTCGGTCAGCGCGGTGGTCGACGTCGACGTCACGATCGGTGCCACCACCCGGGTCGAGCTCCGCGGCCCGAAGGACTGGGTCGCGAGGCTCGAGACCCGCGTCGACAACGGGACCCTGATCTTCGCGATGCCGGGGCAGTACAAGAACGCGCCGAAGCTTCACGCGACGGTGACGGTGCCGAGCCTCGACGCCATCTCGCTCTCGGGCGTCGGCGATATCCAGGCGACCCGGCTCGCCGAGAAGACGCTCGACGTGAAGGTCTCCGGCGTCGGCAACATCACGCTCACCGGTGCGGCCGACTCGCTCGACGTCGTGGTCTCGGGCGTCGGCGACGTCCGCGCGAAGGAGCTGACCTCTCACAGCGCGCGCGTGAAGCTCAGCGGCACCGGCAACGCGGCCGTCCGCGCGACCCAGGACGTCGACGCGAGCGTCTCGGGCATCGGGGACATCGTGGTCGTCGGCAAGCCGGCGAACGTCCACAAGCACGTCAGCGGCATGGGCCACGTCCACGTCGAGTGACCTAGACGAGCTCGTAGCTCGCTTCGGTCGCGATGTACGGCACGTAGCGAAAGTCGCGGATCGCGTCGACCTTGCCGCCGACAAATTCGACGAGGATGAAGTAGCTCGGCGCCTCGGCACCGCGCACGAACGCGGCGAGCGCGAGCCGGCCTTCGAGCCGCACGGTCGCGAGCCGGATGTCCTCTTTCTCGTAGCGGCCGAAGTACGCGCCGACCGCCTTGCCGCGGCGCTGCGACTTCGCGACGAGATCGAGCCGGCACTCCTCGGCGACGAGCGCGCGCACGCCGGCCCAGTCGCGCGCGTTGAACAACGACGCATAGGTGTCGAGTTGTGCCTTGGCCTCCGCATCGGCCGCGATCACTTCCTCGTGGGCCTCGCGCAACGTCCCGCGGCCGCGGACGAGCGCGGCCTTCACGGCCGGGATCGTGGTGGCCATCGTCGCGGCGATCTCGTCGAGCGAGAACCCGAGCACGTCCTTCAAGATCACCGCCGAGCGCTGGGTCAGCGGCAGCGCGAGGAACCGCGCGAGCGCGGCGCGCATCGTGGCGGGGTCAGCTGGTTCGTCGGCGGCCATCGTGGTGTCGAGCTCGTCACTCGGATCGGTGAGCTTCTTGCCGTGCCCGCGCAGATAGTCGATCGCGGCGTTGTGCGCGATCCGGAACAGCCACGGCCGGAGCGGTGGCACATCGGTCTGGAGGCTGAGCGCGTAGAACGCCTTCGCGAGCGTGTCCTGGACGATGTCCTCGCCCTCGATCACCGAGCCGGTCAAGCGCGCGCAGTAGCGATGGAGCTCCGGCCGGAGCTCGCCGACCAGCGCCAGGAACTGTTCGCGCGCGGCATTCAGGGCTTCGACGGTCACGGCACACGATACTAGCGCTTGGCCGCGCGCATCCGGTTGTTGCGGGCGGCGTGCTTCGCCTTCACGACTGGGCTCCCTCCGCCGCGCGCTGGAGATCCGCGGCGTAGGTCTCGAAGATCGGCGCGAAGTCCGGCAACGAGCTCTTCGCCATCGGCACCGCGAGCCCGCGCAGGACCTCGGTCATCGTGAACTCGGTCGTGCCGTCGCCGCGCGGTGCGAGCGTGAACGTGCGGACGCCGCGGAACATCGGCGCGGCGCCCTCGGCCCACACCATCTTCACGTTCGGCTCGAGCGCGATCACCTTCGGCTTGAACACGCGCTTCGGTGCGGCCGGGACGCGGAGTGCGAGCTTCTCGCCGGGCGCGATCACACCGTCGATGCTGGTCACCGTGGAGTTCCAGCTCGGAAACTTCGCGGCGTCGGTGAGGAGGTTCCAGATCGTCTCGGGCTTGGCCTTGATCGCGATCGAGACCGAGGTCTCGCGCCGGAACGTGGAGTTGGACTGGGTGGCGGTCGGTGCGGGCATCCTGGGGACTCCACGATCGAGCCGACCGAAAGGATGCGAGCTTCGTAACCGCGCGAGATCAGACGGGCTGGCCGAACATGATGCGGTGGCCGTCCGCGGTGCGGATCCCGAATTCCCGCATGCCCCACGGCTCGGCGCGGAGCTGCTTGGTCACCTCGGCGGCGGGGCTGATCTTCGCGTGGAGCGCGTCGAGATCGTCGACGACGAAGTAGGCGAAGTACGAGTGATCGCCGAGCTCGCGCGGCGGGAGGGCGTCGGGGCACTCGCCGGCCATGATCGAGCAGCCGTCGCGCTCGTAGCGCAGCCAGCCGGGGGCCAGATCGTGGATCGTGAAGCCCAGGACGTTGCGGTAGAACGTAGATGACTTCTCGAGATCCGGCACGGCGAGAACGAACTGGGTTCGCGTGATCATGGCGGAGCGATTGTTGTCCGGAATCCCGCGGGCGGAACGTCGAAAGGGCACATGAGCGAATTCATCTTTCTATTTCGATCGAGTGCCGCGGAGCAGCGCGAGGTCATCGGGACTCCGGAGCGGGCGCAGCGCGCGCTCGAGGGCTGGATGAAGTGGGTCGCGAGCCTCGAGGCCAAGGGCCAGCTGAAGCGCAAGGGCGACGCGCTCGAGCAGCGCGGCAAGGTCGTCCGCCACGACAAGAGCGTGACCGACGGTCCGTTCATCGAGCTCAAGGATCTCGTCCTCGGCTACATGGTGGTCGAGGCACCTGATCTCGACGCCGCCGCGGAGATCGCGGCGGGCTGTCCGATCGTCGTCGGCGGGGGCGGCTCCGTCGAGGTCCGCCCTGTCCATGGACTGGAGGCCTGAGATGCGCCACATCCACATGTTCGATCGGATCTCCGCGGACGGTTACTTCGGTGCGCCCGACGGGAACCTCGACTGGGTCATCCAGGACGAGGCGCTCGAGCGCGACACGATGGCGAACCGCGGCAACCACGACGCGATGATGTTCGGGCGCAAGACCTACGAGGGCTTCAAGAGCTTCTGGCCGACTGCGGTCGACGCCTCGCCGACGAGCCCGGCGCCGCACGGCCCGGCGCGCCGCAACGAGGCGCTGAAGGCGATGGGCGAGTTCATCAACCGCTCGACGAAGTACGTGTTCAGTCACAGTCTGAAAGACGTCAGCTGGGAAGGCACCCAGCTCCTCGGCGACTTCGATCCGGGCAAGGTCGAACAGATCAAGCGCGGCCCAGGCGGCGACATCCTGCTCTTCGGCTCCGGATCGATCGCGTCGCTCCTCACCGCGCACGGCTTGATCGACCAGTACACGTTTGTCGTGAGCCCGATCCTCCTCGGTAGTGGCCAGCGCGCGATCCGCGACGTCATCGCGAACGTGAAGCTCGTGCTCGAGGAGGTGAAGCAGTTCCCGACCGGCAATCTCAGACTGCGCTACGCGAAGGCCTGAGGCACGAACGTTGGACGAGCACCTGTTCCGCAGAGAGTACGCGCGGATCGTCGCGACGCTCGCGCGGATCTTCGGCGTCCACCGGCTCGCGCTCGCCGAGGACGTCGCGCAGGACGCGATCGTTCGCGCGCTCGAGGTGTGGAAGACGCGCGGCGTGCCGGTCAACCCAACAGCCTGGTTGATCGCCGCGGCGAAGCACCGCGCGATCGACGTGATCCGCAAGGAGCGCACCGCCGAGCGCCATGCGCCGGCGCTGGCCGAGGCATTCACCGACGAAGCGGTCCGCGACGATCAGCTGCGGATGATGTTCACCTGCTGCCACCCGAGCCTGCCCGACGAGGTCCAGGTCGCGCTCGTGCTCCACATCCTGTGCGGCTTCGGCGCGCCGGAGATCGCGGGCGCGTTCCTCGCGAGCCGGGCCGCGATCGAGAAGCGGCTCGCGCGCGGCAAGCACGAGCTCGCAGCGATCGACGCGCTGTTCGAGCTCGCCGACGCCGAGCTGCCGGCACGGCTCGCGAGCGTCCAGCGCGCGCTCTATCTGTTGTTCAGCGAGGGCTATCACGGGACGTCCGCGATCCGGACCGAGCTGTGCGCCGAGGCGATCCGGCTGGTCGCGCTGCTGTGCGAGCTGCCGGCGGCGGCGACACCCGCGACCCGCGCGCTCGCCGCGCTGATGCTGTTACACGCGGCGCGGCTGCCCGCGAGGGTCGACGCCGGCGGCGAGCTCAACGCGTTCGCCGATCAGGATCGCACGCGGTGGGATCCGAGGCTGGTCGAGGAGGGCCTCGCTCAGTTCGAGCGCGCCTCGACCGGCTCCGAGCTCACCGCGTATCATGTCGAGGCGGCGATCGCGGTGGTGCACGCGAGCGCGCGCTCTGCGGACCAGACCGATTGGGCCGCGATCTGCGAGCTCTACGATCGGCTGATGGCGATCGCGCCGACCCCCGTGGTCGCGCTCAATCGCGCGATCGCGATCGGCCAGCGCGACGGTGCCGCAGCCGGGCTCGCGGCGCTGCACGCGATCGCGGGGACCGAGCGGCTCGAACACTATCCGTTCTATCCGGCCGCGCTCGGCGAGCTCGAGCTCGCGCGCGGGGACCACGCCGCGGCGCGCGCGCACTTCACCGCCGCGCTGGGGCTCGCCCGGAACGAGGCCGAGCGGCGGTTCCTCGAAAAGCGGCTCGCGATCGCGTAACGCAGCGAGTTCTCGTGCGATCTTTTTTCGCGGTCCATGTCGAGAACGCGCGCCCGGCTCCGACGCACGGGTGAAAGGAAGCAGTCATGAAGTTCATGTTGATGATGAATACCCCCGGCGGCGGCCCCTACCAGATCGCGAAGTGGCCACCGGCCGCGATCACCGCCCACATCGAGTTCATGAAGCAGTTCGGCAAGAAGCTCACCGCGAACGGCGAGCTCGTCGCGGCGGAGGGCCTGGCGGGGCCGGACCAGGCCAGGCTCGTGAAGGCGGGCAAGGATGGCGCGCCGATCACCGACGGCGTGTTCCCCGAGGCGAAGGAGTTCCTCGCCGGCTACTGGATCGTCGATGTCGACACCGCGGAGCGCGCGTACGCGCTCGCGGCGGAGGCCTCGATGGCGCCGGGGCCCGGCGGCGCACCACTTCACCTGCCGATCGAGGTCCGCGAGGTGATGAGCGTGCCGCCGACCGAATACAAGCCGTGAACACGCCACTCCTCCGCGAGCTCGCGCCGCAGGTGCTCGGCATCGTGCTGCGCCGGTTCCGCGACTTCGCCGCGTGCGAGGACGCGGTCCAGGAGGCCCTCCTGGCGGCGGCGCAGCAGTGGCCGAGCACCGGTGTGCCCGACCATCCGCGGGCGTGGCTGATCAACGTCGCGACGCGCCGGATGATCGACCACGTGCGCGCGGACGTCGCGCGGAAGCGGCGCGAGGAGCTGATCGAACCGGAACCGGTCGAGGAACGCGACGACACCATGGAGCTCTTGTTCACCTGTTGCCATCCCGCCTTGTCGGCGAGCTCGCAGATCGCGCTCACGTTGCGCGCGGTCGGCGGCCTGACGACGCTCGAGATCGCGAAGGCGTTCCTCGTCCCCGAGGCGACGATGGCGCAGCGGATCAGCCGCGCGAAGGCGACGATCAAGGACTCCGGGATCCCGTTCGCGCCGCCGACCGCCGCCGACGTGATCGCGCGGCTCGGCGCGGTGAAGCACGTGCTCTATCTGATCTTCAACGAGGGTTACACCGCGAGTGAAGGCGCGGAGCTCGTCCGCACCGACCTCGCGTTCGAGGCGATCCGGCTCGCCCGGAGCCTCGTGCGACTCGTCCCCGACGAGCCCGAGCTCGAGGGTCTGCTCGCGCTGATGCTCCTCAGCGACGCGCGCCGCACCGCGCGGACGGGGCCGGCGGGCGAGCTGATCCCGCTCGACGAGCAGGACCGCACGCGCTGGGATCGCGCACAGATCGCCGAGGGAACGCAGCTCGTCACGCGCGCGTTCGCCCGCGGCGGCGTCGGGCCGTATCAGCTCCAGGCCGCGATCGCGGCATGTCACGACGAGGCTGCGAGCACGGACGCGACCGACTGGGCCGAGATCGCGGCGCTCTATGCAGCGCTCTACGCCTACGACCACAACCCGATGGTCGCGCTCAACCACGCGATCGCGATCGCGATGGTCGAGGGTCCGGCCGCCGGACTCGCGCTGATCTCCGCGCTCGAGCCGCGCCTCGCGGGGCACTACCGGCTCGACGCGGTGCGCGGCCATCTCCTCGAGCGCAGCGGCGATCAGGCCGGCGCGCTCGTCCACTACCAGCGCGCCGCCGCGCGCACCACCAGTATCGCCGAACGCGATTTCCTGCTCGCGCGTGCGAGCCGGCTGAAAGGATTCTCGTGAAGACTTACAGAGGTTCGTGTCATTGCGGCGCCGTCCGGTTCGAAGCGGACGTCGACTTCTCCAAGGGCGTCAACAAGTGCAACTGCTCGTGGTGCACGAAGGCGCGCTCGTGGTTCACGATCGTGCAGCTCGACCAGCTGCGCGTCCTCGCCGGGCAGGATGCGATCAGCGACTACCGGTGGAAGCCGGAGGGGCACGATCAGGCGATCATGTTCCACGCGTTCTGCAAGACCTGCAGCGTGCGGGTGTTCGGCGGGGCCGGGGAGGCGGGCCACCCACGTGCGTTCCGCTACGTCTGCATCGCGGCGCTCGACGGCGTCGGTGACGAGCTCGCCGCAGCCCCGGTGTTCATCGCGGACGGCCGCCACGATCGGTTCGACCAGCGTGCGGAGGCGCCCCACCAGATCGGGTAGTAGACGCAACAATTTCGTCTCTTGGCTGGCGGCCGATCGTCCGCAGGAGTACCGATCGATCCATGAAGCTCCACGTCAACGGCGCAGACCACGAGGTCGACGCCGACGGAGACATGCCGCTCCTCTGGGCGCTGCGCGATCTCCTGAACCTGACCGGAACGAAGTACGGCTGCGGCGTCGCCCAGTGCGGCGCGTGCACGGTCCACCTCGACGGGCATCCCGTCCGCGCGTGCGTGACGCCGGTGAAGTCGGTCGGCGCGCGCAAGGTCACGACGATCGAGGCGATCGGCTCGCCCGAGGCGCTCCACGTCGTCCAGGAGGCGTGGAAGCAGGCCGATGTCGTGCAGTGCGGTTACTGCCAGTCGGGTCAGATCATGACCGCGGTCGCGCTGCTCGATCAGGTGCCCGAGCCGAGCGACGCGCAGATCGACGGCGCGATGGCCGGCAACATCTGTCGCTGCGGCACGTACGGCCGGGTCCGCGAGGCCATCCATCTCGCGTCGCGCCTGAAGCGAGGTGGCAAGTGAACCTCTCCCGCCGCTCGTTCCTGCAAGCCTCCACCGCGGGCCTCGTGATCACGTTCGCGATCCCGCAGGTCCTTCGCGCCGCGCCAAAGGCGATGCCGCTGCCGCCCGCGAACGCGTTCCTCCGGATCGCGCCCGACAACACGATCTCGATCGTGCTGTCCCACGTCGAGATGGGGCAGGGCATCTGGACCGGTCTGCCGATGCTCGTCGCCGAGGAGCTCGACTGCGACTGGACGAAGATCAAGCCGGAGCACGCCCCGGCCGCGCCGGTCTACGGGATCCCCGGGATGGGATTCCAGATGACCGGCGGGTCGTCGTCGACGAACAGCGAGTTCGATCGCTACCGCCAGGTCGGCGCCGTCGCGCGCGACATGCTCGTCCGTGCCGCCGCGGCGCGCTGGAAGACGACGCCGGCCAAGATCACGACGAAGGATGGCGTCCTGTCGTTCGGCGACAAGCACCTGACCTACGGCGATGTCGCGGAGGAGGCGATGAAGCTGAAGCCACCGGGAAGAGTGACGCTGAAGCAGCCGAAGGACTGGAAGATCATCGGCACGCGCGTCAAGCGGCTCGACTCTCCGGAGAAGATCACCGGCCGCGCGCAGTTCGGCATGGACGTCCAGTTTCCGGGCCTACGGACCGCGCTCGTCCGGCGCGCACCGGCGTTCGGCGCGAAGCTCGTGTCGTTCGACGCGGCCGCGGCGCTGAAAGTTCCGGGCGTCGAGAAGGTCGTCCAGGTCCCGAGCGGCGTCGCCGTGATCGCCAAGCACTTCTGGGCGGCGAAGCTGGGCCGCGATGCGCTGAAGATCGAGTGGTCGCAGCCCGACGGCGGCGGCGTCACGACCAAGGCGCAGTTCGCCGAGTACCGCACGCTGTCCGCGAAGCCGGGCACGATCGCGACCGATGTCGGTAAGGTCGACAACGCGCTCGCGAAGGCGACGACCAAGCTCGAGTCGTTCTACGAGGTGCCGTATCTGGCGCACGCCTCGATGGAGCCGCTCAACACGACGATCAAGATCGACGGGGACAAGGTCGAGATCTGGGCCGGGACGCAGTTCCCGGGCGGCGACTCGCTGGCGGCCGCGAAGATCATCGGCACCACCCCGGACAAGGTCACGCTCCACACCCCGTTCCTCGGCGGCGGCTTCGGCCGCCGTGGCAACCCCGCGGCCGACTTCGTCGCCGAGGCCGCGTTCGTCGCGAAGGCCGCGGGCGTCCCGGTCAAGGTCGTGTGGACGCGCGAGGACGACATGCACGGCGGGTACTACCGGCCCGCGTATCTCCATCGCGTCGTCGTCGCGACGGATCCGAAGGGCAACCCGACCGCGTGGGATCACACCGTCGTCGGTCAGTCGATCCTGGCCGGCACGCCGTTCGAGGCGTTCGGGATCAAGAACGGCATCGATAACAGCTCGATCGAGGGACTCGGCGACTCGCCGTACCTCGAGAAGGTCGCCGCGAAGCGGGTGTCGCTGCACTCGCCGAAGAACGCGGTGCCCGTGTTGTGGCTACGCTCGGTCGGCAACACCCACACCGCGTTCGCGATGGAGTCGATGATCGACGAGCTCGCGCACGCGGCGAAGCAAGATCCGCTCGCGTATCGCCTTGCGCTCCTGTCCGACAAGCCGCGGTTCGCGAAGGCGCTCCAGCTCGCCGCCGACAAGGCCGGCTGGGGCTCGGCGCCGCCGCCGGGACACGCGCGCGGCCTCGCGGTCCACGAGTCGTTCGGTTCGATCATCGCGCAGACCGCCGAGGTCTCGATCGAGCACGGCAAGATCCGCGTCCATCAGGTCACCGCCGCGGTCGACTGCGGCACGATGGTCAACCCGCAGGGGCTCGAGGCGCAGATCCAGGGCGCGATCGTGTTCGGCCTGACCGCCGCGCTGTTCGGCAAGCTCACGCTCGAGGGTGGGCGGGTCCAGCAGAGCAACTTCCACGACTATCCGATGCTGCGGATCCACGAGATGCCGAAGATCGACGTCCACGTGATCGAGAGCGGCGCCCCGATGGGCGGCATCGGAGAACCGGCGACCGCGCCGATCGCACCTGCGGTCGCGAACGCGGTGTTCGCCCTCACCGGCAAGCGGCTCCGTACGCTGCCGTTCGATCTCGCGGAGGCCACGTGAAGCGTCTGTTGTTGATCTTCCTCGCGGCGTGCGGCGGTTCGCAGGCCAGCGCGCCGGCCGAGAATGGACCGGCGCGCGAGCAAGGGCTCGTCGCGTTCGAGACCGTGCGGACCGTGCTCCAGCACCCGCGCTGCCAGAACTGCCATCCCGCGGGCGACGCGCCGCTGCAAGGCGACGATAGCCACGCCCACCAGCAGAACGTCCAGCGCGGTCCCGAAGGGCGGGGCGTCGTCGGGATGGAGTGCACGACGTGTCACGGCCCGGCGAACCCGTCGAGCAAGTACGGCGAGCACATCCCGCCCGGCAACGCCGAGGGCTGGCACATGCCCACGCCCGCGATGAAGCTCGTGTTCGTCGGCGTCGCGCCCCGCGCGCTGTGCGAGCAGATCAAGGACCCCGCGCGCAACGGCGGCAAGGATCTCGCCGCGCTGCGCAAGCACCTCGACAGCCCGCTCGTCACGTGGGGCTGGGATCCCGGCTTCGGCCGCGCGGCCGTCCCCATCGCGCGCGACCAGTTCCTCGCGGCGTGGGAGACCTGGGCGAAGGCCGGCACGCCCTGTCCCTGACCCGTTTGCACGAATTGGACTTGGAACAGCACAACCCTTTGGGGCGTAGTGGTTCCATGCCCGATCCCAGCCAGATGGACGCCGATATCGAGAAGGCGCTGCGCGGCGGCAACCCCGATGACGCGGCCCGCGTGATCATGTCCTACAAGAACTGTTCGCTCACCGACGCCCGCAAGGAAGTGTCGGCGATCCTCGCGAAGCGCACCAAGCGCTAGCCGAATCGCTTCGCCCACGCGGCGAACGCCGCGCCGAACTTCTCGAACAGCTTCTTCGCGCTGTCGTCGGCGAGCGCGCCGTGCTCGTCGAACAGCTTCGCCGCGTTGTTGACGTACATCTCGGGCTGCTGGAGCACCGCGACGTCGAGGAACACGAGCGTCTGACGGAGGTGGTGGTTCGCGCCGAAGCCGCCGAACATGCCGGGGGAGACGCTCACGACCGCGCCGGGCTTGGTGCCCGCGAACGAGCTCTTGCCCGGTGGACGCGAGCCGACGTCGATCGCGTTCTTGAGCGCGCCGGGGATCGTTCGGTTGTACTCGGGCGTCGCGAACAGGTAGGCCTGCGCGGCGCGCATCTCGTCGCGAAACCTGGTCCACTCGGTTGGGGGCTGGTCGGTCTCGAGATCCTGGTTGTAGAGCGGCAGGTGACCGATCTCGACATGGTCGAACGTGAAACCGGGCATGAACGGCTCGAGCGCCCGCGCGACCTTGCGGGTCCACGAGTCCTTGCGCAGGCTGCCGACGAGGACGGCGATCTTCATCGCCGCAATCTACTACTAGTCCCTCGGCCGCCGGGCCCATCCGGTCGTCTGACGTCGACGTGCACGTGTCCCGGGCACGTGGACGAGTACGAGTACGAAATCGGACGGTCGCGGTACTACGCGTCGCCGAGCACGTAACCGTGGCCACGCCGCGTGTGGATGAGCGGCGGTTGCCCGAGCTTCTTGCGGAGGTAGCTGACGTAGACGTCGACCACGTTCGAGTGCGCGTCCGAGCGAAAGTCGTAGACGTGCTCCCAGATCTCGGTCCGGGTGACGACCTCACCCACGCGCATGGCGAGGTATTCGAGGAGCGCGTACTCCCGCGGCGAGAGCGCGATCGGGGTATCGCCGCGGCGCACGCTCCGCTTCACGGTGTCGATCTCGAGATCGGCAACGCGGAGCACCGGATCCTTCATCGCGTAGCCGCGGCGCACGAGTGCGCGCACCCGCGCGAGCAGCTCGGTGAGCTCGAACGGCTTGACGAGATAGTCGTCGGCGCCGTGATCGAGGCCCGCCACGCGGTCGGAGATCGTGTCGCGGGCGGTCAGCATCAGCACGGCGACCTTCGCACCCTTGCTCCGCAGCCGCTTCACGATCTCGAGGCCATCGATCTTCGGGAGCATGACGTCGAGAACGATCACGTCGTACGGGTTCTGCTCGGCGAGCCACAGCCCGTCCTCGCCGTTGCTGGCGACGTCGACTGCGTAGCCGTGCTCGGCGAGTGCGTCCCGGACGGCGGTGCGAATTGGCGAGTAATCTTCGACGACAAGCACGCGCATGAGCGAAGGCGGCAGCTTCGCCGACCGGAGATGAGAGCCAGATTAGAGCTCGGACAGCAAGCGCTCCAGGTTGTCGTAGCTCAGGCCCGCGCCATCGGCCATGCCGGTGCTGAGGACGAAGTCCCGGACCTGCGCGGACTCGAACCTCTCGATCATCAGCATCGTCGTGATGCCGTCGCTCTCGGTGAGGGTCGTCGTGACCACGGCCTCGCCCGGCATGTCGTTGAACCGCTCGGTGTGGACCGTGCGCTCGACTCCGAGCTCCTTGTAGATCCCGGTGAACGTGAATTCGACGCCGTCGGGGCGGCGGAACACGTGGCGGTAGCTCCCGCCCACGCGGAGGTCGACCTGGACGTCGATCACCGCGGAGCATTCGTTGCCGAGCCAGCGCTTGATCAGCGCCGGCTCGGTCATCGCACGATGGACGAGCGCGCGCGGCGCCGCGAACTCGCGCTCCATGATGATCTCGTTGGCGGCGCCGGTGATGAGCTTCAGCTTCTTCATGGGGTTCTCCTGCGTTTCGGTTTGCGGTTGAGGTCTGCGAGCACAGCGTCGAGGGCGGTGAAGCGCTGCTCCCACATCTCGCGGTAGCGTTCGAGATACTCGGTGACGTCGCGCAGCGGCGCCGCCTCGAGCTTGCACGGCCGGCGCTGCGCGTCGCGCCCGCGCGAGATCAACCCGGCGCGCTCGAGCACCTTGAGGTGTTTCGAGATCGCGGGCTGCGTCATCGCGAACGGTTCGGCGAGGTCCATGACCGATGCGTCGCCCTTCGCGAGTCGCGCGAGGATCGCGCGCCGGGTGGGATCGGCGAGGGCGGCGAACGTGACGTCGAGCTGGGTGGAGGTCATCTTCAAAACCTACGAGTCATATAACCGGAAAGTTATATACGGCGGTTCGTACGTACTGTCAACGCGCATCCGCGCATCACGTGCGCGCGAGCGCCCGCTGGCCGGCGAGCGCGGTGGGGTAACTCCGCGAGTTACGTGATGGCACGCGCGACGCAAGGTGAGGTTCACGAAAGAAAGGAACTCGTCCCCATGCATCTCCTCTGGGCACTCATCATCGGTCTCGTCATCGGCGCACTCGCCAAGCTCGTCATGCCGGGTAAAGACCCGGGTGGCATCCTGATCACCATGCTGCTCGGCGTCGCCGGCTCGATCGTCGCGAACCTGATCGGCCACTCGGCCGGCTGGTACGGCACGAACGAGAGCGCCGGCGTCCTCGCTTCGGTGCTCGGCGCGGTCATCCTCCTGGCGATCTATCGTTTCGCCGTGGGTCGCAAGGCGCTGCCCTGAAGCGGTGATGCGAGCCGGGACGAGGAAATCGTTCCCGGTTTCGTGGCGTCGTGCGTCTGGTCGGGATGGGACGCTGGGTCTTGCTCGCGCTGATCGCGGGCTGTTTGCACGGGGTGCCGGACGAGCTCCCCGAGACCAAACCTCCCACGCCCGAACCCGTTCCGCCGCCGCCGGTCGAAGGGCCGGTGATCGGGCCGCTCGGGCCGGGGCCGCTCGCGCGGGAGCTCTCGTCGCCTGGCGAGGCGGTGAAGCGCGCCGTCGCGCTCGCGCTCGACCGCGATCGCAAGCGGCCGCTGACGCGCGACCAGGTGATCGAGGACGCCGCGGTGCTCGAGCACGTCGTCGACGCGTACGCCGCCAACGTCGGCGACGTCATCCAGCTGCGCGGCCAAGCCCTGCACGAGGTCCGGACGCTTCGTCAGCCGATGTTGGCGATCCAGCTCTATGGCATCGTCGAAACTTCCCTGCGAGCGGTCGCGATCTATGTCCAGCCGGGCGGCATCACGCAAGGTGCCTTCACGTGGCCCGCGCCGGAACCGGCCGCGGGTGGGACGCACGAGTGGTTCGAGCCGACGCCCGGCGTGGTCGAGCTCGCGATCCGCGACCTGACGTCGCCGTGGCAGCTCGAGCTCGGCCGCTTGCGCGCGGCGAACGCGATCGTGATCGACCTCCAGACCGCACGCGGGAGCGATCCGCGACCGCTCGTCCCGTGGCTCGAGGAGATCACCGGGCGCGCGCCGCTCGCACCGCTTCGCGCGATCGAGCGGCCGGCCGATGCCGATGGCTTCGTCGCCGCGTATGCGGCCCGGTTCGCGGTCGAGACCCGTGATCGCGCGGTGTGGGATGCGCTCGTCGGGACGATGCCGGCCGCGAAGTCGCATCGCGCGATGCCGATCACGGTTGTCGTGGGGCGCGGCTGCGAGGCAGCGTGCGAGCTCGCCGCCCGCGTGCTCGAAACCTACGCGGGCGCGCGCGTCTACGGCTCGGTCACCGAAGGTGGCAGGCTCGCGCACGACGAGCCCGCGCGGGTGGTGCTGCCGCACTCGAAGCTGCAGGTCTCGTTCTTCGCGACGACGTACCGGCTCGCCGCCGAGATCGAGCGCAAGACGGGCGCGACCGAGCTGTGGCCGCGGCGCCGGATCGAGGAAGGCGACTTCGCTCTCGACTACGCGCTCCGCGATGCCGACCGCCGGCTCCGTGGTGGCTGGCCGCGGTGCGATGCCCTGGCCTGGGTCGCGACGCCGCAGCTCCTGTCGCCGGCGCTGCGCGCGAAGCTCGACTCGCCGGAGAGCTGGACCAAGTGCAAGGGCGTCGTGAACGTCGTCGTGATCGCGAAGGCGCCCGAGAGCGCGGTGCGCGAGCTCGTCGGGAGCTGCGGTCTCGCGGATCTCCAGGTCGTGCGCGGCGGCGGCTCCGCGTTTCACGTGATGCGGGGCTCGGCGATCCCGTTCGGCGTGATCGCGCAACTCGCGGCGAGCCCGCTCGTCGACCGGGTCTCGGTCGCCTGCGTGCAGCGCCTCGAGCTCCTATAGCTTCGCGGCGCGATCGAGGAGGAGGCGGCGCTCGCGGGCGTTGCCGGCGAGCTCGGCGGCGCGCGCGAGCTCGGCCTTGGCCTCGGCGGTGCGACCCAGCTTCGCGAGCAGGTCGGCGCGCACGCTCGGCAGGAGGTGATAGCCGGCGAGCGCGTCGCCGAGCCGGTCGGTGATCGCGAGGCCGGCGGCGGGACCTTCCGCGAAGCCGACGGCGACGGCGCGGTTGAGCTCGACGACCGGCGATGGTGCGAGGCGAGCCAGCTGCGCGTAGGTCGCGGCGATCCGCGCCCAGTCCGTGTCGGCGGGCTTGCGCGCGCGGGCGTGACACGCGGCGATCGCGGCCTGGAGCGTGTAGACGCCGCCGCCGAGCGCCTCGCCGCGGGCGAGAGCGTCGAGGCCGCGGCGGATCAGGAGCTGGTCCCAGCGCGCGCGGTTCTGATCGAACAGGAGGATCGGCTCGCCGTCGGTGCCGACGCGCGCGTGAAGGCGCGAGGCCTGGATCTCCATCAACGCGACGAGGCCGTGGACCTCGGCGAGGTCCGGCGCGAGGCCCGCGAGCACGCGGCCGAGGCGGAGCGCGTCCTCGCAGAGCTCGGGGCGAACCCAGTCGTCACCCCGGGTCGCGGCGTAGCCCTCGTTGAACACGAGGTAGATGACCTCGAGCACCGACGCGAGCCGCGGCAGCAGCTCCTCGCCGCGCGGGACCTCGTACGGCACGCCCGCGTCGGCGAGCTGCTTCTTCGCGCGCACGATCCGCTGCTGGATCGTCTGCATCGGTACGAGAAACGCGCGCGCGATCTCTTCGCTCGTGAGTCCGCCGACGAGGCGTAGCGTCAAGGCGACCCGGGCCTCCGGCGACAGCACCGGATGGCACGACGTGAAGATCAGCCGGAGCAGATCGTCGCCGAGCTCGTCGTCCAGGTTGTTGATCATGTCCTCCGCGGATCCCGCGCGCGCATCGCCGCCGCCGCCCGCACCGATGGCGCCGCCGTCGAGCTCGTGCCCCAGTTGTTCGTGTTTCTTCGCGAGGAGCTGGCCGCGCCGGACGTGATCGATCGCGCGGTGCTTCGCCGCCTGCATCAACCACGCGGCCGGTCGCTCCGGAATGCCGGTCCGTGGCCACTGTTCGAGTGCCGTCACGAGGGCATCCTGCGCGAGCTCCTCGGCCACGCCGACCTCGCGGGTGATCCGCGCCAGGCCGGCGATCAGCTTCGGTGATTCGATCCGGAACACCGTCTCGATCGCGCGGCGGGTGTCGTCCACGCCCGCACTCTATCTCGTCGGGTCAGTGCTTGGCGCGGTCGAGCAGCGCGCGCGCCTCCGCCGCCTGCTCCGGGAAGTCCGCTTCGAGGTCGGCGAACGGACGGATCTCGATCTCGGAGTCCTCGCCGGGCATCGGATCGGGGCAGCGCTTGACCCACTCGACCGCCTCCTCCAGCGACTTGCACTGCCAGATCCAGTAGCCCGCGACGAGCTCCTTGGCCTCGGTGAACGGACCATCGATCACGGTGCGCTTGCCCTGGGCGAACTGGACCTTCGCGGCCGCGCTCGACGCCTTCAGGCCGCCGCCGTCGAGCATCACGCCGGCGGCGATCAGCTCCTGGTTGAACTTGCCCATCTTCGCGAGCATGTCGACGGAAGGCGTGGCGCCTGCTTCGGACTGCTTACTTGCCTTGACCAGCACCATGAAACGCATCTGCTTGCTCCTGTGGAGGTGACTATCGCCGCTTTCATGGGGACGTCGATCGACCAATCGGCGGATCGACATGCGCGCGAATCTTTTTTCAGGGTAGAGATAACCCCGTGCCGCGATTCGCGAACTGGGCGCGCACGGTCGTCACCCGGCCGGCCGAAAAGCACGCGCCCGGGTCCGAGGCCGAGGTCTGCGAGCGCGTGCACGCGGCGCGCGGCCGGCGGGTGCGGGTCGTCGGCGCGGGCCACTCGTGGTCGCGGATCAACGCGCCCGAGGATGTGTGGTTCACGCTCGACCGGCTGAGCGGCGTGATCGCGCGCGATCGCGACGAGGTGACGGTCCACGGCGGGACCCGGCTCGGCGCGCTGCTCGCCGAGCTCGCCGACGCGACGCTCCCGATCGTCGGCTCGATCAGCGCGCAATCGATCGCCGGGTTGATCGCCACCGGTACGCATGGCTCGTCGCTCGTCCACGGCAACCTGGCGAGCCTGGTGACCCGGTTGCGGAT
>Ga0307509_10003075_pt1 | contig 25913 bp, 22 predicted proteins | sample 10_EM_MG_FD_202245 | JGI IMG/M metagenome (GOLD analysis project Ga0307509, IMG submission 202245) | Populus trichocarpa ectomycorrhiza microbial communities from riparian zone in the Pacific Northwest, United States - 10_EM | ecosystem: Host-associated > Plants > Roots > Unclassified | place... | reverse complement strand
ATCTTATCACCCCCCCCCCCCCCCCCCCCCCAAGCCCCGGTGCCCAATTACCCCGCGATACTTAATGCGTCATCCCAACAGTTTATTCGCGCCCCATAGCTCAACCCAGCTAGCTTCTGCCTTCCGTCTGGCTTCCGGCGAGCAATACGATACTAGACGCAACGTTCAGGCACATAAAATAATCAGATAACAGTGATATAACTTATATGCCATCACAGCTCCGGCGACGATTCCCAGTTAACAGCCTAAAAAAAAAACTTACCGTTTCACACCATTCATGACTCACCTGCATAACTAACCCCACCACCCACGACAGACCCCAGCACAACCCCTCACTCGTCCTATTTCCCAACGTTTCCCAACAGTTCCACTACTAACATTAGCAAGGATACTCATATACTCGTAATTTTCTGACGTTTGCAAACACGACTCCTATTGCATACCGCAAAAATCTTGAGGCTCCGGGCAACTTTTCGCCCATATGCAATAGCAGTTGTGTTTGCAAACGTCAGAAAATTACGAGTACCACCCACCAGCCGGCCCAGCCGAGCAAAGAAAAGAAAAAAAATTCCTACTGCACAAGCGAACGATCTAACCAAAAAGCAAGGATGGGGGGGCTTCAGTGTCGGTGGCATAAACGGGAAACCAATATAATGAAAAAGAAATAAAACGATCGCGGGAAGACTCGAACTCCCAATCTCTGGTGCCGAAAACCAGCGCCTTAACCATTAGGCCACGCGACCTTATATGGTCAACGAGGGCAATTTTTAGCACTTGATTAGCAGCACTGCGACATCTCAGAAGGAGAGCTGGATTTGCGATCGCCACTCCACCAAGAGTAGCTAGACAAAAGTTTTCACTACCGTACTTCTTACTGTATTATTCGCAGCCACCTGTTCTATGCGTTCCTGCGTGACGAATCTGGGAAACTTAGACCTCGCTGCCGGTACACTACTAACCTAGCCTCGCGAGGAAAATACTACGGTACCAGCACTCCCGGAAATATTCGTCATCCTTACCGTCGGCACCTTTCCCAACACGGTAAACTCGGCCCGTCAGCATCCATCCATCCCTTCATTTGATCATTACTCTCGCAATCTGATCCAATCCAACCTACCGCAAACACTGTGAATAATACCCCTCAATAGTGCACATCACACATCATAATAATATTATGGTAATACGATCGATCAGTTTAATCACATTCAGTTCACTCCCATTCAAGCATCCAAATGATAAAAAAAAGCCCCCATCATAACAGTATACGCACGATCCCTAACAACCATCCGTAAACCTAACCAGGCTAAAATAACTAAACTAACCTACCTCCTGTAGCACCGCTAAACCCCGCCCTCGAACGTAAGTATGATAGAAAGAAAAAAACAAGCATGACCGCTATATCCCGTTTCCCATACGCGTTGCAGAGAAAAATAAAGACAAAAAGAAAGTACAAAAACCCGATAAGCACCGACCGTTCCTGGAAGCAAAATTGAGAAATCGTCTTACAAGTAGGCAATCACAACAAGAAAAGCAAAAGGGAAGATCTGTAGGGATACATGAAGTAGCTTATGCTAAACCACATAAGGAAAAAAGAGGTATTTGTGATGACGAGATAACAAAAGAAAAAAGCTCATCCGTGCAGTCGGTTTTTTCGTTTTAAAAGAAAATCCCCGTACCCGTCTACAAGGTTATTATAGTTTCTGTTCCGAGAAAATAAAAGGTGTAATTGAAAACAAGAACCAAAAACGTTTTTTAAAAAATCGACGAGAAGAAAAGAAAAAATCATACAACAGGCGCTATCCTAGGCTCCAGAAACCCGCCTGCCACAGCCACACCCGATGCCATTGCAACCATACTCTCCTTAATGCTAGAAGGGTCCTCGAATACCGCTTTCACAAACGAGACGATAACCTTCAACGCGTACCAAACCGCTGGGCCGTAGCTCATTGCCATGGCGATGAGGATTAGTACCAACACGGGGAGCTGTTGGCCATTGGTTAGTAACGTGCTATTGAAAGTTGATGGAAGGAGGCTTTAGCTTACCCAGAAAAAGTACAGACGACGATCGCTCTCAATCTTCTTGATCTTCCTAGCGTGTGCGCGGTACTCATCTTGTTGCTCCTTCGTCATGTCCTGCACGCCTCTTGCGATACGGTATCTCAGCTCATTGACGTCGAGTGAAGATGCAGAGCTCGAAGATCCGGAAGATCCAGGTGGTACAAGTTCTTCTGGTAACTTTGGGTTGTCCACTGCTGAACCTCTCTCCAAGACAATGTCCCCTGGAGGACCACGCGAACCGCTAGGTTGGTGTGGGAACAGTTCGTCGTATGCTGGAGGCGCCTGAGGAGCACTGAAGAGTTCCCACCAGGTGTATTGACCCTTCTTGATCTCTGAACTGTCAACTACATCCCTATCTTGTGTAAATGGCGATGGTGGCATTAATGCATGAAACCTAGCCATAGGGTTCTGCAGGGCAGCCATAGGATTCTGGAAGATATGCTGGTAATCGGCAGCAGTTGGCATTGTTGGGAGATTCCAATGAAGATTTTGCAGGTTTTGAATGCTAGCAGCAATCTGCTCCCTCCAGGCCGTTACAGCAGCCGCTGGACCAAGTCCTTCAGCAGGAGGGGCCATGACGCCAGGCACAGGCGGAACCCGGTCTGTGGCAAGAACATTATCGCCAAGTGCGGCGTTGGCCGCGGTAGCCTCATGACGGCTACCTCTCCTGGAGTGCTTCCAGGGACCGTCGGCACTATCATCACCATCACCGCTACTGCTTTCGTCCGTAGCACCAAAGAAATCATCGACCCCAACATACTTTTGGCGCCCAGTCTCCATACCGCTTGGGTCCCACATAGCGCTGAGAGATGCCGAACTGCCTGCTCTGCTTCGGCCTCCAAAGCGATTTTCAGATGAAGTTGAGCTGGCACGGCTCTGGTGTCGGGAATGAGTAGCATGTTGCGATCTCCCCCTCGAAGACCCCTGTTTGAAGGCAAGATCTATCGCAGTATCTCCATTTCTAGTCTGTAAGTTGGGGTTCGCATTGTGACGCAAAAGCCTTCTATAAATCTCAAGGTGACGATGTAGTGCTGCGAAATGTAAAGGTGTGTACCCATTAGCATCAGTAGCTTGGGCCGACGCTCCCCTCGCTAGGAGGGCAGCAGCAAACCGCCCCATATCAAGCATTGACGCCAAGTGAAGCATGGTTTGGCCTGCCTTGTTTGTCAGATCGAGGCGGAAGGGATAAGGGCTCTCGTCGAGATCCATTGCGTCCAAGAATTTCAGTAGAGTCCCCTCAAGTCCGTGGCGCCCAAAGCCACTCTCACCCGCTAGGCGTCGGAGATATTGTTGATGTTGTTGGGAGCCGCTAGTCCCATCCTGCGAGGCGCGTGGGGATCCCTGGCTGAATGCGGATCCTGTATCACCCTCGATGATACTCCGCGCAATATCCTGGGGGTTAGACATTGTCCCCCGCATTTTCATCCCAACAATTTGTAGAGCAAGCTCCATCAAAGACTTATCAGCATCATTAATGTATGTGAAAAATCGAACCTTGTCTGCACCTGTCCCAAGCTGAACATTTCTGATTGATACAACGACTGGCCCGGGAGAAGCATTGGGAGGCAATAAGCAGACCATAGTTGTTGGGCTAAAGAAAAAGTTGTAACTTGCTGGTGTCCCACCAAAAAGGACTGTTAACCCTGGCACAAAACTCCGCCCAAGTACAGTCACTTCGATTCCACCTCTACATGTCCCCTCCTGGGGGACCAGTCGGCTAATTTCTGGAATTTGGCTTGCCTCAGACTCTGGAGGAGCGGCCTGAAAATTATGTGTTTGGACATGCCTCACTTGACCCTGCGGATGCACAGGAATTCGAGGTGTAGCCTGCTGAGCCCGCAGGAAGGCTTCTTGGGGAGATGGGCTAGGGGCACGACTGGGGCGGGCAGATTGAGGTGAAGCAAATTGACTTCTGTTATCAAGTCCATTGAAATTGGTATTGGGGGTTGAATCAAACGGGAATCCCGCATGATCACTCATCCCAGAAGGAGTCATAGGCTCGTCAGTCCAAAATGCTTGAGGAGATTGGGCTGCTGAGAAAGGGTTGAGCGCAGGTGCTTGAAGTTGGGAGGGCTGGTTCATGATCGGGGGCCCATTCTGTTGTTGAAATGAAGGGCGCGGGTTGTCCATTCGAGTCATAGTCAAACCAGCTGGCACCTTAGGGCCAGAGTTTATCCTCCTCTTCTTGGTAGAGGGGTTTCCATTGGGTAACTGAGGTGGAGGCGACTGCTGACGTGATCCGGTAGATGCCATAGGAGACGCGGGAGACATATTGCGGCCAAAGGGAGGGGGAGGGGAAAACGAGTTCTGAGAGAAAGGTGGTGATTGAGGTATTGGCCCATGAGCCCCAGAGCCCATGGCATTGAAGCTTTGTTGACTGTCGTGTGGCAGAATACTGCCTACGGGAGCACCGAAAATATTTGGAAGTGGTTGATTCTGGGGGGGCTGATACCCAGTTCCTACAAGTTTGATATCCTGAGATCCACCATTTATCGCAGGAGCCGCGGCACTGGATTTATGGTCATCTGTAATCAGTATGGAGCTAGTGATCTGCTGTGCAATCACCACATCTTCATGGTTCTTGATAGTAAAAATAACCCTTCAAAGGGGTGTCAGTACCTTCTCCGGCTGGGCTACAACGATATGTACGATCTCACCTAAATCCCTCCTTTTCACCCTGGTGCCGACAATAGCAGGCAAGCCTCATATGAAGTTCCATAATCATGCCATCTTCCCACGAGCCCAACACACCACTTCCGTCCATGCCACCATTAAGAGATTGCATCCCAGAGGTTGGTAACCATTCTCGGACCTCATGGTTATTGAAGACTACAGCCCTCTTCGGCTCGTCCATCATCCATTCCTCTTCCTCTTTGATCTGCTTGGGCTTCTTCCTTGCGGCCCGTTTCCTCTCCCTTGAAATACACCCCACACATATCTTCACTTCACCACCCATCAGAGGACTCTCCTCGTCTGGTGGAGATTTGTCAGACTTTGATAATGAGTCCTTGTTATCAGAATCCTCCCCACTTGACCCTTCGGCTCCTTCGGCCCGTTGAGATTCCGTCTTAAGTGATTGTGATCCTTCTCCGCGAGCCCGGGCCAAGGCTCTCTGCAACAATTCCGGCTTCCTCATAGCACTAGCACAAACTAGGCTCGCATGTAGCTCCAACATGTCTGGTGACTTTTTCACAGGTGGCTTTGCATATAACTTCGGCTTCGAGATGCAATGGCGGGGAAGGTGTAGTTTAGTCACTGATTTCGGGAAAGGAGCCAGATGTAGCTTAACGAGAATCTGAGTCTCGACACGAGACTTTGCAGGAATTTGATCGACACTGAGGGTCAACGGTAGCTGAACCTGCTGTACTCCGAAAGGCTGAAGAGGTTCAAATGAAATTCCAGCTTGCTGGGAAAGTCCGAGATACCCAAAATTTGTAAAACCAAAGGATCCTGAAGCTGGACTAGCTGCCATCTTTCTCTGTCTTAAACGTCAGCCCTCCGAAAATGCTCAAAAATCAAAATCAAAAAAATCATTTGATGCCCCCATTATCCTATCGATCAGGCATCAAAGAAACTGCAGCACAAGTGTACCACATACCACTGGGGGTGAGATGTTGGCAGGCCTGGATCCTTCATCCGACGTATCTTGGGAATTATCAAAGCTTCCCCCCGCAAGAGCTCGTTTCCTCCTATTAACCCCATTCAGTGAAGGTCGCGCTGGAGTGACCCCATTACTGTTGTTATCAAGCCCACCGTCACCCGCATAACGCATCCCCGCACACCAGTTTGTGATAGACTGCGCACCTGCTGAGAAGGTATGCTGAAAAGGCTGCGGCTGTGGACTGAGACTTCCGTGAAGTGAAGGTTGGAATTTTGAATTTGGGTCGGGCGAAACCAATTGACTCGTAGTGTTAAGGGGTGAACTAGCCGCGCTCTCAAAATCAAAAAATTCCGTCATCGCCTTCCCAAACTGCTGACCCCCTTCCCCAAATCCCTGAGTTGCCATTTCGTCCGAAAATCCCATAAAATCTATTCCTGGTTCATCTTTAGTATTAGCAGCACCATCCAATTCAATGTCCATCATTTTGACATCCCCTTCAGGAAAAATAGCTTCGGGGGTTGGTATGCTGGATCCCGGTGATGGCCCGTCGGGCTCCTGGCTCCCTCCTGAAAGTCCGGGAGGAGATTTGTGCAGTGCGGGCGAGGGTTCAGCCCTTGGGGGTGTGGGGGGCTGTCGGATACCAGGAGTCTCGAAAGAATGGGCGGAGTTCGGGCCTGGCTGTCCAGCAGAATGTATAGAATTCTGGTAATCTAGATATAACTCGCCGGGGTCCAAAGATTCTGGGGGCGGTGTTAAGCCGTGCGGGAAATCGTTGGCCCAGAGAGGCTCCAACGGCACGAGTGAATGTTTGAAAGTAGGGGAGGCAGGTTGATCAGACGAAGGCGAGTCACAATGGGAGTATGCGAAAGGAGTGGTGGATTCGGTGTCGTCCCTCATCACCGACAACAGCGCAGGGGAAAGGGAGGGTTGTTTTTGATCGGGGGTTAATTTTTTTTTTGTTTACCAGCGGAAAATAGATGTGGAACGAACGCCTAGGGAGGTCCTTTTCTTAAAGCTAGCTACAAGCACAATCAGATATTTGCCTGTCAGCAACCAATGTGCCCGCGTGATTTCAACAACACCGAAGAGATCTCTCGCCCCTGTAGGCCAGCAATGAGGCAGATCAGATTCCTCACCTTGAGAAAAACAAGAGCTAGCCTCGTTCTATCGCTTTCTGTAGTTTGGAAAGTAAGGGACAACCGAGATTAACTTGCAGTTGTTGCGTAAAGAATCAAAGCTATTGGCGAGAAGGGAGGAAATCTATCGTATGAATTGAATTGAGAAGAGGTACGGGTGGTGTCGGATGAGAATTTTTGGATGGAGAAGGAGGGCAAGAACGGGAGCAGGGCACGTCACGGCAGAAAAAGAGATGTTCTGCGAGTATTTCTTCCCTGTTGGCAGCGGTGGCTATCAATGACCTGTACTTGAACCAGAAGCCAAAAAGGCTGAGAAAAGAAACAATCAGTGAAATTTGCCGTGCACTTTTGGTGACCCAAGGGAGCTCAACCCTCAAAGAATCAGCCCGCACTGGTCTATCCCCTTGTGTATTTTTTTTATCGCGGTGGAATGGGATTGAAGATGGCAGATGGGCGGGTTACTCTGCCGTATCTTTTTTTTTTCTGCCTGGGCTGACCGACGGACAACAGAGAACTAATAACCTTTGGATCCTCAGGGCGGGCTCTGATTTGGCGGGATGGAGCGGAAACGGGGGGGATAAAAGATTCCAAGAGGCTGCTTGGTATTGCTCTCTGCAGTAGTTATCCCCTTACCCCTACCCCGGTTGTGATGCAAAGGCGAGTGAAGCACGAACACAATTACTCGATTGATGGGAGGATGATGCTTTAGAGCCTCGAACTAGTAGTTAGGGCCACAAAGAGACTCTCAAGTGAGGGTTTGCTCTCTCCAGAATACTCAGTAAATGTTCCGCATGCCCTTCACACAAGCCACAGCCCCCGCAAAAGTTATCATAACCTCTTGCACAGAACTGATGTAAGGTACTCGCGCGTCTTCGCCAAGAAACCTCTGTGAGCCGAATATTTGGTGAGGAGCCCAGCGATATCCTGTATCAGCTGGCAGATGCCTTCTTGGCAGAGATGCGCGAGCACCTTTCCACCAGCTTCTCTCTCACTCCCTCTAAAAACACAAAATTTCCATCCTCTTTCCTTGTACAGAGCCAGCATAGGTTATAGACAATTTTCGCACCAAGCCAGGTGCCCCTGTGAAACTTTCAAAAGCCCACAACTACAAACCCTTTTCTTGACACTACACGAAGTGAGTAAGTTATGATCTTCCCTAAATCTACAATCTGTGTAGAACTGCCAAAATTTAAAGTTGTACAACTGCCAGTACAAACCTAAAGCATATGGGATATCTACCAAGTTAGTAAAACTTGCCAGAAATCCTGCAGACTCAGAACTGACAGGAATCTAAACAGAGCCAACATAAGTTGCAGATCCCATTTACAAAGTTGGTTTAATATGTTCTAGTCCTGTGCCCATACTGCCTCCTCCTCCCCCTCCTCCTTCTCAGCTTCCGTTACCACTAGAATTTGCCTATCGCCTAATTGCGTGCACTCTGATGCTTCACAACTCTTCTATTTTTCCCATTTATCTCCTCCGTCGGATATACATAGGACAACCCAGGCTTCCTTTATGTTTACTTAGTAATACACGTTTCCTTATGTGGGGAAAATAACTAGTTTTGATCAGGAAATTTCAATAAGGCTTTGTTGTTTTATTCCTTCCATTTGTTTTGTTGGTAGGCTCTTCCCTTGATAGCTTGTAGTTGACTACAATAAATACCTATTAGGCTCTGGGTAGTGAAACAATAGCTTTCTAAAGAAACTAGAGTCTCCTAGGGTACTTCTAAGAGGCACCCAAGGCACTACTTTCGCACCTCTATCGTAAGACACCATTTGAAGGAGAGCCGAGGGCTTGCCATAGTGCGTCTGCTAATCGTGCACCTGTTCTGTAGCGTACACCTTCCTTTAGCGTACTGTACGATAGTCGGTCAGCCATGCTCCCGTAGCTTAGCTATGGTCGAATGATATAGCAGAGTACAGCACACCCTCTACCCCCCCCCCCATATCCTATGCTCAAGGTGCACAATCTGTCTTGCCCACCGTACTCGTACAGTATGTCTTCTCAAATCCACGCCCAATAAAGTATCCGACGATCTCAGCTTACCGTATCGTATCGAAGCCAGTGGATCATCATATTTCGTGGTAGAAGTCTAACCACTGGTGCTGCCGCAGCAATAGGGTCCCCGCCTGCGTACTTTTTAGTCTAAGAAAATACGAATGCCCGTACGCACGGCTCTTCCCGACGTAAGCGTTACCAGGAAGGCGAGGAAAAAGGGAGTTGAGGTGCACCACCACCACCAGCAATGCACACACATTCAAAAAAATAAATAAATGTTTCCGAGGGCCAGCCAGGACTTCTCGGCTACCGTAGTAAGAAGCGTCCGCTCGCATGCATACTTGACCCAAGCGAGGCGAAAACCCCCAAAGATAGGCACAGATGATACTGCCCGGACTTCCTTCTTGATAAGGCATGTCTTCTTCCTCCTGCCCTTCCCCTTCATCCAGCTAACTTTACATACGAATCACCATAGTGCTGGATTACTGTTTGCCTAAAAAAAGCCTCCCGGTCAGAATGGGGAGGTGGAACAAGAGGTGGCCGTGCTCAGATATACGCCTACATTCGCCAATCCCTGTCCCACTAAGGAGGGGTTGGTGGAAATCACCGCAATGTGTGGTGAGGGGCATATGTTGTGGGAGGGCTTTGCTAATCGAGCGCTGCCCACTTCAGTATCAAAGGGGTTTCAACCATCCATCCAATAAGAATTATGGCTCTATTGGAATTGGATGACCCGAGGGGTAGTTGTCCACACATAAACAGAGAGAAAGTAGAAAAACATCTCAAGTCTGCAGAGTGATGTTGAGACTCAAAGGTTGGCCAAATTCGGTAGGAGGCAGGCAATATCCAGAATATGTCAACCACTATTAACTTCTTTGGAAACAGCAGTGATGGACACTTGCTAAGTTATACGCATAGGTTACAACTGGGATAAATATACGGTATGATGTTGGACGAATGCCCGCCTGTCCCGGCTACAAAGGTCCCTCGTCATAACTTTCTACACTACGAGTAGTGTGGGCCTTGAATACCCTTGAAAAACCTGTTTATAGAAATTAGAGAGATCCCGCAATCCTGAACGGCACCATCTGAAGATAAAAACGGGTCCTTATCATATCTGATACACAAAAAAAAATCTCGGACGCTACGGTACTTGGGCTATGGCGGGCTTTGGATAAGGAAAGGCGTGGCCAAGATACTCTTGTTCGTGCTCTACACGCAGATACCGGCAGACGTTGAAACACTCGCAACGGAACGGTAGATCCCGCTAGCTGGGGAGGCTTCGGTCGTGCGGGCCAAGCTACAGTAAATATTATTTCTTATCATTCTTAACTTCCGCTAACCTCATGGCTTTTTGCTTCTTCCTTTGAAGCGGTCTGGCGAACGACATGAGAGGGGCCCGCGGCCCATAAGTGTTGAAGTGATAGGCTGACTTTTTGTTATTTATTTTTTCCACGGCACAGGCAAGCTCAATCATATTGATCTACCGTCCCCTTCACACCAAGGTCCACCAGGAAGTTATGGAACTGTTATTAAAGGTTAACCTGCCGGATATATCCCTGTCTGTTCCGGTTAATAGGTTCCTGCCATTGTCCTCGGGGTGTTAAGTCGGGTGACACCTAGGATAGAGCGGTAAGCCAAGACTTTTTGTGACACCGCGCCCGACTACACGATAAACTCCCACGATTCAATTCACTTATTTCATTTGTATGATATCTACTAAGGAGCGGCCGCCAATCCAGGCATATGCGCAACCCACGGCATTGTAATCCAAGGGAAAGCCAAGCCAACCCCTATGGGCAATCCCAAGCAGTCCATAAAAGAGAACCACGAGAACTGGCTAAAACACGGCAATCTTCGAAATCAAAATCAAAACCAAACACTAATGCGGGCAATCCCACCTCGCAGTCCTCCACCCAAACATAAACCCATAAACCCCCTATAAGCTATGATATCCCGTACCACAAAAATCCCTACAAATACAGGCAAATCCAACTCAGTCTATGAATCCCACCTTCCAGCCATTCAACATATTCGTCCCAAGCTCTGTCAAAGCATCCGTCCTCTCTGATTATTCGAAAGTGCACGACCATCATCGCCCTACTCTTATAGGTTTACCCGCACCAGCAGGTCAAGTTCGGTATCTTCCTCTCCATAGCCCACCGGATCGCCAGCATGTTTCTGAGATCTGGGTCCGCATGGGAGTTATAACCCAGGCTTTACTCAGTAGGTGATCTAAATTAAATAGTATCAATTGGTGAATAACAGATAGTACATTAACAGAATTTTATCTAGCCGCACCCCCCTGCCACCTCGTGAGTTTAAAGTTAGGCTTAGTGCTCTTAATTCTGACCTCTAGTTCCCTAAATTTGGAGTTCATCCCACCAAAACCCTTCTCAATCGTTCTCGCGAGTTCACCAATAGACTCATACACATTGCTCTTCAAGCCTCCATGGTCCTACTGCACCACACCTTATCAATTATTATAAAGTAATAATAGGTATGAGTTGTACCTTGCCAAAACTAGCGAGACGGTTGCCCGGGATGCAGTGTAGAGGTGGTCCCACCATCTAATGGTTCATTAATTGAATTATAAGCAATATCTACGGAGAACCACTTACTAAGTTGTCACCACCTGTACTGGAAACTTGCCTGGCCTTTGGCCCAACATTCTCACTTGCACTGGGCTCAGACTTATCGCTCGGTTCCAAGTCCTCCCCGTCCACCGCTCTACGGTAGGAATTCGAATAAACGGATCTTGTGCGAGGACGTTGGAGTTACTTCTCTTAGTAAGGTCTAGTGGTTTTTTTGTTTGTCTCGGGGGGGGGCAGATTTTTGGTGTGTCTTCGCCCCTTTCTCTAGAGGAGGAAATTCTGGACTACCTCGCACATGGTCCGTTTATCCAAGTTTTGCGGGTACCCAGAAACCCCCTGCATCCGACACGCCGATTGACGGCAGGTGACCCAATCCAGACATACCGATGCCTGAGGACAGAAGGGCAGTGGCGTGGGCCGCAGGTTGATTAAAAATTCGTAGCATGTTGCTGCTTGGATAATATTGTGGGGCCAGTCTGAGGGGGTTTTTTGTGTTATGGGGGTACAACTAGGTGCGGGGATACTCTCCTATTTAACTGAAGACAAATTGCTAAGGGGCTGTTTGGCGTGACAATTTTGGGATGACAAACCATGGTTTCGATCCAACCCATAGTTTGTAACTACGGCACTGTTTGGTAGACGTGAGTTACAAACCATGGTTTGCAGCAACCAGCATCAAATTTTTGAGTGTTTCTGACATATGGTATAAGGTTCTTCCAACCATGGTTCCACAACCATGGTTTGTATCATAGCTAGCCAAACTTCGCAAAATTGTCACGCCAAACAGCCCCTCAGTCTTACGTGTAACTTGATAGAGTTATTTTCGCAAACGTCAGAATTACGAGTCGTTGGGAACGCTTGCGTCCGAGTATTTAGGTCTGCAGGATTGACACACAAGAGAGGGATGTGCAGAAAACCCTAAGTACCAGCAGCATTAACATAAACTGATGACAAAGCGTGACGACCTAGTTCCTCGGTCCCATCTGGTCGAAATGCAAGAACTATCATACGAAACCGGACCCGGATTGAAGGTCCTGAATGCCAACATCCGCCACACTTCCATGCATTCATGAGGGTATGGTTTTGTAGCCGCGCTGCTTAAGAATAATTTTTACAAGAGCTGTCTCAAGGTATGATACTTAGGAATTGGACACTGTATGACCTATTGAAAGAGCCGAGTTTAGGAAGCCCAACATATGTCGGGAGTCTTATTGGTTCTGGGGGGCTGGTGGTAACCTCTAGCGGCACTATTGATAACCCCCACCTAGGTCAGGCTGCGCAAACTCTAATACCAGTGGCTGGCTGTTTGGCTATGGGACCAGTGAACAGGGTGCTGATTCTGGAGGGCACTAAGAATGGTTGTGACCTGGAGAACCGAAAGTGGGGGACGCTCCTATCCTATTATACAAGTAACATGCACATATCCTGCCGGCTTGTCGAATTCCGCCAATCTCAAGCCTGGTAAAGAGTTAAAGGCGCACCTAGTTGCCACCCCAAGCCCTAATTTTGATCCCGATTGTCGAAGTTCGTGTCATATATAGCAAAACTCTATTTTGATTTGGAGTGTCGTTCCTGGTTCGCACTAGAATGAAGGAGCCATGCTGCAGAAATAGCATCAGAACAGAGGTTTCTAAACCATTAATCTGACCTACATTTCCCCACCCTGTGACGATGGGGGGGCTCTAACTCGACCATCAGTGCCACGCAAATTACAACACAGAAAGCACACTAGATCTTGAAAGAAGGTTTGCAATAATTCAATCTCAATGCCTTCACAAATCCATCGACTAAGCTTCTTCATCATCAACCCATTTACACCAAAGCCGGCTATGCCCAGAGTATTCCTCACTTTGCCATCACTCCCGTTCATCCACCAAGTTACTGACTATCAAAGTGTGTAATCAAGGTAGTATTGAGTTCACCGAGCCTGTGTTGTCGAGTGACAGTATTTTTCTGCTAGATCTCGCCCATTACCAAGGCACTACTAAATGGCAAGCCTTTGGTTCTCTGGAGGCTTTATGCAAGATCGAAGGGCCCTGGTTCCGGCTCCCCGCACCAGAGGTGCCCTAGGCTTGACCCAAAATCGAGCTGCATAATGCGGTAATGCACCTTACTCTTGGGGGCCGCCGGAGCTGACATGATTCCAGAGCTCTGTATCGCTTAAGTACCCCGAGGAGCTAGAAAGAAGGATCTGATAGCTTGGATCCCCAAATTCGGGGCATCAGTATTAGTATTGGGCACGAGCTCAGGAGACGTCCACACGAATCATCGGGGGCAGTGTTTGTGTTAATTCCCAGGCTGCAGGGCGTAGCAAGTGGCGATTTATGTCGTGCTTGTTGTTTAGTCGAACAGTGCAGCAGTGCAGCAGCGTACTCTAGTATGCAACCAGCTGTCAGATTAGTCACCTACCAACCTCTATTGATTACAGGATGGTCAACAGACTGCTGTTGAACCCTCACAAGGGCCAATAGTCACTGCTAAGAACACTAGAACGTGCAGGAAGATCAGCCCTTTCGAGAAGTCCGATGTTGATCAGATTGAAGGGAAATACTCACGTCAACCAATTCATGAGTAATCACTCGATATGAATCTCGGGCTCCGGAGTTAGTTAAGTGTTTAAGGCACTTCTTGGGGGACTAGGTTTGCGAACGATGAAGCTCTTATCTTGACATGCAGGTGCGGGGCTTGGAAGGGTAGATGCTTTCGATCGGATATTTAGGTTTCGGAGATACTGGGGGGCGGCCGAAGGTTTGCGCCGGTAATAGGAAGTTTTTGGGAGAAGCACTATCTAAAAATGGAACCTGGGTATGATTGATCTGCTACTAGCCGTTAGCGTCTTAGAAGTAGCTTCGCTGCAAACTTTGCTACCTGCCTCGGGCTCGCAGCTTATCCACCTGCTAGATATTCGGATGGGAGCAAGCAAGAGGAAATAATAATCGGTTCGTGGATTCCAAAACCCCCCACCTCACGATCTATAGCGCTGCAGGGATGTGTTTTGCTGATTTGCTTACCGCGAAGATGAAACCTTGGTAGTACCGTAGCAATGCATGAGTATCCTCACCGGCAACAGATAGTAACCAGAAAACTAGGCAAGCAAACAATGGGGTAACCCGACCCCGCCTGTCTCTCGGGGGACTCAGATTGCTCTTGCCTTATTTTCGGCGCTGCCCACAGTGACGGCTTGGCGAGGTGTATGCGGGTCTCCTCTTGTTATAGACGCTATCCCGGTGTTCCTAGAAAATTTACTTGCCAAATAGGCCAATCTAGATACTGGAATTCTGGAAGGTGCCTGATTCAGAATTCCTGTATCATACCGCATTCCGCATTTCACTTTGTGGCAAAAGATTTGGGCAGATTTTTGGTGGGGCCTAATCCTCGTGGGATGGGAGGGAGGGCCTTATCACCTTTTCGGGCCGTTTTCAGAGAGAATAAGATAGGTTAAAAATTCATGGACTGTACTTTTCAGGCTAATTACTTATATATTTGCGCAAGGAGTCTTGTAATAGAGCTCTTACCTTGAGAATTATCAGGGGGGAAGCATGGGCTATTTGTGACATTATTAGGTCCAGTGATCTGGACTGAAGCTCACACGGGACAAATAAGAAACCAACGGAACTACGCAGGTAACCCCACTAGGTCGACCAACCGTGCCCCGCTGTACCATAGCATCCTATGTATGCGAGTGAGTGCCCATGACGTTCCATCCCCCAAAGTTGAACCAAGTTGGTATTGTAGGCCTACAAAACCCGAAACTCTAGGATGATGGAGCCTTACTGGAGTGCGGGAGAGCCTACCCTGTAATCTACCCGGTTCCTGGGCTCACCTCATACTGCTTGGCCCGGATTACCCGAGCACCGAATGCACCCTATCTCAGCGACTGCTGATGCCTTACGAGGTGGAAGGTGGAGCTTGGGAAGCAGTTATAAGTGGACGCCTTGATTCCGATACTTGATTTCTGAACAGTGTGCCTCCATGACCCATACTTGTAGAGAAGCAAACAAGTGAGATGCGTCCTATGGGTCGATGTGCGCATAGCTCCCACCTTCACGCTATTGCAAGAGCAAATACGGATTCCCCTTTCCGGAGAACATTCAAATCAGGTTACAACACCAAAAACAAACACCCATCTACAGAAGAGAGCGCAAGGGGAGTCGGACGTTTGGCCTGTAGAATAAGGATACCACAATTCATGAGGGCTGTGGGGTACAGTGCGGCTTTAAAAAACGTAACTGAAAGTTCCTGTGGTGCTGTCTCTCTCTCTCTCTCTCTCTCTCACCTCTAGCCCCTCAGAGTGGACGGGGTCAAGGTACGAGCCAGGATGGAACACCACCCGCGATAAGCGGCAATCCAAAGATGCGGGGAAGGGAAATTTTGCTCTCGAAGGGGGGCGGTCATTATCCGCTCACCGGTATGTTTGACGATTATTTCATGTAACGTTTGACCGGATGGCACATGCCGAGGACTCGTGCGGCTCTGCTGCTGCAGCCCCAATACATTGTCCTGGGACCGAGGGGGAGGAGAGGAGGATTTACGGTATGCGCGCCATCCCATGCCCAGTCTAGTCTTGATGTGCTAGGTCCATGCTGAGAACTGGGTAAAATGGCAGTGCGGGTATGGTACCAGGACGGTTATGTGCGTGCGCTGGCCTTTATTTAAGCCAATCTATCGCAACCGGCGACAACAGATGTTAACTTAGTAATACCATATCAGTGACGGAATAAAATCACAAGCTAGAGTTCATCCCATATATCGATCTGCTACTGGTATTGGTAATGCTCGTACACGATCCTGCTGCTTCCTTAATGTTTGTATTGTGGGGCAAAAACGTCCCGTGAGAGTTGATGTCCCTCTGGGATAGCGTGGGTGGTCACCGGTAGTTGTCGGATTGGTTCAGAAAGTGGGGGATGTCAGGTCGGGATGAGGGCAGGTAAAGCTTCGGCAAAAAGGTTCCTGGATGCCTGTTACAGGGGCATTACAGAGAGCGTGACAAGGTCATTGCTACTTTGTGAATTTAGAGACCGATCAAGAGGCAGCTTCTGGATTCGGCCGGTCTACTAGTAAAGTTATTCTGGTACCGGTACTGCCCTTAGTTGCTTTTACTGTTAAATAGTGATTCCAAACGATCCCATGGTGGAATGCTTGGGAGGGGTTATCATGCACAGAACAGGTGTTGGGAACTGGACAGGACAGGACGGGGGTACAAGTACTTACGATACGGTATGGTGTTGATATCTATCCGCTTTCACCTCCGAGAACCCCGCCCCTAAGTGCTTTCCATGTCCCCGCAGATCCGCCCTAAGTTGCGATGTACCGCGCCTTGTTTAGGTCAAAGAACGACTTTGCTCTGCTGGAGTTCAGTTGTTTTTGCTCGGACTGTATGTATTGGACAAGCGATCCAAGTTACAATTCAGTATGCCTGACGTAAATAAAAGTCCATGCGACACCCAAGTCCACTCGGAAGGCTGTGTGCCTGGGTAAATACCGTAGATTGACAAAAACTTCATTTGCATCCCCTTTGCCGTTTGAATTCAACACATACCTACCATACTCTCTGATCAACTGTATTATCCTCTTGGGAGAACCCTTTCTTCACCCACGAGAGATACTTGTTACCTCACCCTCCGACCCCTGATATCGGTAGCACATAGAGTGGGTACTTGTGCTGTGCTGTGCACCGCGGTATCATATCACCCTCGCACACCTTCAAACATCCCGTTTTTTGTCCTTGTGCTCAGCGACTACAGCGAGTTCAGTACTTTCTCTGGCAGCAACGATTCGATCCTGCGGACACCGACAGCTTTGCGACGTGATTTGTTGCAGGGCCTTGACCGTTTACCTGTAAAGCTTGTCAGACGGAGAAAGCTAGACTACGCGGGAAGGAGCATTTAGAGGCCCATCACAGGCTTGCAGTAACCGTGGTGGAAGAAAGATCAAGCGAATTGAAAGAGGAACCACCGAAGCAAACCAACGGGCGGACGAACCACCAACGACATCCTCCCAGTTTGATTTTCCCCTTTGCCAACCCCACCTGCAACCCTCATTGAACGACGGAGCTTATTCTTTCTTTTACATCTTCTATTTTTATTTCTTTGCTTCTACCGGTATATTACATTTGGAGGCAGGAGGGGCCTTTTTTGTTTTTCTAGATTCACGGTACTCGGTACAGTATTCGGTCCTGTCCAGCCTTTTTCCAGGCCAACGGGAATCAAGGAGTAAGCCAGAAGCAGCAGCCAGGAGTGCGCTACTTACTTTGCTGTCCAGTGCCAACCATAAAAAAAAAAAGACTCCTCGATAGAGCCTTTTTCTATTCGATCGCTTGTGCGATAGATTGGTGAGACGCGGGAACCTCGTGTTTTTTTCCAGCAGGTGTGTAAAACTACGTGGGTGGTCTCTGTCAACACATCAACCCCCGGGCTAGCAACCGTTCGTTTTACTCTCTCTTACTGATCTCAGAGATCGAGGGAATGTATTGGGTCGTGGATTTTTACTCCAAAGATTCATCTACCCTAATTTTTTCTTCCCTTTTCTGTGTGCTTCCGCGCTCTACTGGTCGATTTTGAATCTTCACCGACCTCTCCCCCTAGTCCGTTATTCATCACCGTCATGTCTCCGCGAGCTGCGCTGACCTAGTCTTTTCCCCCTCTTCTCAACCAGCTCTGTTGTTGCCGAGAAAGAAAGAGGAAGCCCCTCAACCTTTGGATATGAAGCCCTCCTCATCAACCTCTTCGTCAAAGTATCACGTCCATTCTCCATCGGATACAGTGCCCCGCTCTCATTCGGAGCGGAGCAGGGGATCGGGCTCGAGAAATATAGGGGTATGCTTGTCTCTCCCCTTCCTGTTCTATTCTCTCGATAAGTGCTTTTTGTTCTATCATATACCCTCTGCCTTGTCATCACTTGAACCTCAACTGCCACGATGGGAGCGGCACGATCACTCCCGCTGTTGCACAGGAGCTATTTGGGTGAAGCGGGCCGGAAGTGAGATAGCGGAGTTCTAAAAGAGAGTTTCTAGGACCCACGAGACCAGCAAGTAGCTACTTACTCACCTTCGAGTACTCCCGCATCGGATTACAATTTATACGACGCTCGGGGATATCCCGTTCAGCCGTACTTGGAGCACCATCCTTCATACCCGAGCCATCACCCATACCCGCCTCCACCTCCGCATAGCCATGGGCCCCCCCCTCCTCACCAACACCCTTCATACCCAAGCTCTCACCCCGTGCATCCTCAGGCGTATCACCCCGCGTACCCAAGCTATGAATCACAACAAGCGCCTCCTGCCCACCTACAGCAGCACCCGTCGTATCCCAGTTCTCAATCCCTAACCCCATATTCTAGTGGCAATTCTCATGCCCAGTCTTCCCACTCCCACCATCCTTCGCATGATAGCGACCTATCTCAATATTCGCTTTCGGGATACAAACTTAGATACCGGATCGAGCAGGAGGGTCAAAACCTAGTGGTTTTACCATCGGAGAATGATCATCCTTCCACTTCATCCTCATCCCGGTCCTCTCTGCCCATATCTGTCTCTCCATCGCCCTCCCCTCCTCCACAACTGTGTCTTCCGGCTGCCGCTATTCCTCAACGTAATGTTCGGGCAATTAGGGCACCTCCCCGTGAATGGCCGCCCATTCGTTACCAAACCGAACTTTCAACGGCTGAGGCTAAGCAGTTTATCGGCGACGGAGCTCCTAAGTTTCGTGGAGAATCGCGAGAGATTACAAACGGTCCAAGGGGTTATTACCATCTCTTCGCATTTGCCGGGGAGGAATGGGATGAAGAGTCAGACACTGCTCCTTTTCAGAGTGATTCGTTTTATGATATGAGCTCTAATCCAGAGGGCAAGCAAACCGATGCCCTGGAACGGCCAGCTATGGCACATGCCTTTGGGATATACCCGGGAACTTTAACACTGTCTTATTACGTTGCTAGTTTCGGCAGCACTTTGCAAGGCCATGAAGTTGCTGCACGAGGGAAGGTTCGGAAGCTCACAATGTTATACGTTCTTGATCGATTACGGATTTTACAGGTGGAGGGGATCGAGGGGGACCTTGGGCAACTTCACACGCACCTTTACAACTACTTGCTCCACGATACTCATAGATATGACTCAAAAATATCTCTTGATAATCAGATTTCAGACCTCGTTGCAGCTTTATGCCGACCTAGTTGGGTGAATTTTTCGGGTCCCGAAAACCAGACTATCGCGAGATTTCTGTCAGATCCTAACCCGGGCGTCGCCAATAGCTTTTTCCACCAGCTGCTGCTTTCTATAGAACTGTATCTGAGAATTGGTGCTAGGCATCAAGCTAACTTAGCTATGAAGCCACTACCGGATATGCCAGAGAAGATTAGGTGGGATTTAATGCTTGCCCAGCGGTGGCTCGAAAATGTGGAGGTAGAGGCACCGAAAAAGGTCAAAGACAGTAAAGGGAAGCGAGAACAGAAGTCTAGTGTTGGATTTAAATTTCCACACAAGAAAACCCAGGTTGAAGCCTTACGGAACTTTGCGTGGACTTTGAAGTGAGTCTCAGAATATTTTCTTGATACTATTTACCATCCACATCTCATTGGCGGTTGGGCTATTGGACCCCTTCCCCCATTCAAACCAGCAGATCCTTGCTCCTCTCCATCAACGTGCTTCTTTTCTGGTTCCGGCCGGGCTACCTATTCGGTTCCCCTATCTTACAATTCCATTGTTCCACCATTGAAGCTGAGAGCTAGCACTAATAATGTAGGTGGCCGAACATGCATGAAGTTGAATATACACTTTCAGAGGATGAAGATCCCAACGAGGTTCTCGAAGATAAGAGCACCAACTGTATGTCTTGGTTCACTGGGTTGCTTCTCCCGGGCAAGTCCATGCCATGGATTCTGATGAATGCTCTCACTGATTGCGATCCGGACGTGCCCGAGACGTTCCATAATCTTTCGCAGACGACACCGAATGTCGGATTTCAGTACAGAGGCCACACTTATTGGTCGTGGGAGTGTATAGTCGGAAAGGTCCTGGGGGCGGCCGCAGGTGTGGCACAAATCGCTGGTTGGATTGGTCCATGTTCCGCATCGGCCGATCTCAGTCGCTCGGAAATGGCTATCATCAATCAGATGCCTCCACGAGGGAATAAAATCACGCTAAGCAATGTCCGAAGTATGGCTCAAAATAGCGATCCTTTAGGTGCATACCAGACGACATATCCTGTCGACGACTATGTGCTCCTCACTCCAAACACCGATGACCCAGTGGAAGACATCAGGATCGAACGTCTAAATTTCTCACAGGCTGCAAGTAGCCCGGGAGGAGTGCACCGCATCACTGAGAACGGCCATCAGGCCGCAGAGGAGGGCCCCGCCTTAGTGTTTGATGCATCAATCACCTTTGCGATTACTGTCGAGCGTCGAACGAGATCATGGAAGGTATCTTTACGACATGACACTCCGTTCATTGCAGCTTATCCGTGTCAAAACGGACCACACGTCTTGTTTTGCGAGTACCAGCATCGGGTTATATATGCGGATAAATTAGTGGAAATCCAAAACTGGGGACCTTCAGGCGGTGTGGAGGATTCAGAAGCCGAAGACGAGGGCGGACAGCCCGAGAACACTGCTACCGGGGTAGAGGAAGTGTTGGTTGTCGAAGCTTTCGGAGTACCCGACAACGAGGTCTTCGCTCGGGCTTGGTGCTCATTCTGGGGATTACCTGCGATTACTGCTGATGTTAACAAGACGTGTATGGCTTGCGCGATACGAGAAGCCTACGCAGCGCTCGTAAGTGTTGTAATACTCACTAATAGATCAAGTGTCGCTGTGGAGGTAGAGGAGGTGGATAGGTTGTTGGAGAACCTTTAGGCCAAAGTTATGAATATATTTTTTCTGGAATCTACGGTTTTTTCATGCTTTTTGTCTTCGATTCTTTTTGTTTTTTTCTCCCTTTTTTATACCTCTCTTTAGCTGATTTATGTTACTCCTGTGGGTTCGGTGGATTCTAGCATTGCTGGGCGTGGGTGATTACGATAAAAGAACACATGCATGGAGAACTGTATGTTTAGTGTTATTTGTTTATAGCGATGATGTCTATGTAGTTGTTTCTCTTTAATGGCATGAGCGGGGTTTTTTCTTGCAAGCTTGGGGGGTACACGCGCACAAGGCTACGAAAAAAGACTGCGAGTGAAATGCGGTTACCTCTTTTTGGAACGGGTATGGAGGTCGTGCAATCTTGGCTAGAACCACAGTAGGGTGTGCAGCCTTGCATTTTTGGAAAAGGAAAATCACTGGTCGGGCATTCACGGACCCAGGATGAGTCGTGGGAACTAACTGGATAGGCTTCTAGGTGGTCCTTGTTGCCGGAGAGCAGGTTCTCGGGTTCTCGGACATGTCAGGGGAAATCGGAAAACCATTTCATATGACCCCGTTCAAATCTCTATGGAGATAAGGGCTATGCTCTCCGGTTTCAATGGGCACGCCCAGGTATGATACGATCTTCGGAGGTACAGCGCCTAAGTTTTGAATGTTCCACAAGCGAGGTTTGCTGTCCTTACCCCCTGTGTAACATACAAAACTTAGGAGCTTTACCTCCGTTGGCAGCAAGAGAAGCCTGCTTCTCACGAATAATGCGACATATGCTAAAGCGCAATGGGAATAGATAAAGATGAAAATAATTATTTCTAAGATATCATAGACATAGCAAAGATTAATGCACCGCACATAGCTACAAGTGGATCCCGTTAGGCCTTAAAGTTGCCAATTTCAAGATTCACCAACTTGAAGGCAGGGCTATCTATTACTGGATTCTAGTGGGGCTGATCCCACCCAGCTTGAATAGGAGGGCTTCTTATCTTGGAAATACTTACTGGGAAATAGTCCATTGCCTCAACATGTAGTTATATATAATTCTCTCAAGATTTTGTATAGGGTTGAGATCGGATATGATAACTGGGTTAACTTTTTGTATGATTGAATGGGGAACTAACTTATTATGTCTGCTTAACCAGCATCTGTTTCACTCTATGAGATAACACTGTACTTTCTGTCTGTGGTTTTCTAGGAGAGGGTACATGTGCCTTTTAGCCAAAGAATGCTAGCCCCACTTTAGATTTTGATATTTGTTCCAGGTATCAATTGCTATGATAATTTACTTTTTTTTTTAAAAAAATACCAGCTTTAACTTTAGGTGGCAGCTACTTATTCTTTGGGCACTTCAAGTTATCAAACCTTGGCTACTATAAAAAGCCATTTTGAATGCTATTTTCCTGGTAAGTTAGTGCTTAGATATCTCAGCTTTCTGGCCGCTGTTGCTGGGATAATCATAATATTACTACAGTGTGATAATATGGTATTTTTCTATAATATTAGCCGATTACTTTCCCCCCGGAATAGAGAGCTATTGGCTAAGTTACATGTTCCAAGTATCATAGTTATTCTTAAGTGTATGCACCAGTCCGAATAATCTTTAGAATAATTACTAAAAACTAATATGATCACCTTGAACCTAATCTTATCACAGCTTATCTAGATTCCCTAGAGCGCTATGCTTCTTCTAGAGCTAATTATATCCCTCTGAGTACTAATTCATTCAGCCTATAGGATCCTAATTCAGCCTAAAAAGATATTCCTGTCTTCCATTCTAGCCTTGGACAACTCTCGCACCGGGCCCCCCAGCCTTAACCTATTAAAAAAAGTTGTATAATGCATTGAGCAAGGGAGTGAGATAAGGAATTCCTTTCCTAAAACTATTACTGGGATTAGGAAAGCATTTTAGAGAGAGTGTGTGTGAAACGATTTACATAGCTGACTAGGACAAACTCGGTGTATAAACGGTATGCCTAAAAAGAACTTGCGCAAGTCAAGCAGACAAAAAAGAGGGGCAAGCTGAATTTTATCGTCTTTGATTAATTTGTTTTCGTATATGATATCATACCTCCTGTACTACTTTTTACTTCCTTGGATTTTTCTTCTGCCTCTTTTGTCCGGATATTAAGGTTTCTTGGGCGTGTAGATCGTTTCAGGGCTGTCACTTGTAGTTGCTACAGGCGATTTTTGTCCCTCGCCTCCTGCCGCTGTAGTTAAGCCTAGTTAAGAGATTGACTTTCCCCACATTTTGGGCGCTTGAGTTGGATGCTGTTTCAGGGCGCGGGTCTATGGCGCTATGAGAGATCATCCCGTGTTTGGGGAATTTTGATTTCTAATTGTTATGGGGTTCTTAACTCCGAGATTATATTCTAGTATAAGTATACGTTAAGTACTGCATCGTGCTTCTGTTATGGAAGGTTTAGTGGACGGGTAGCTGATACCGCATACCAACTAATCAAGTTTAATATCGCCCATCGAATCAACCAACCCGCATCTAGTCCACACATGGTAATTCCCGACGTAGGCCTTCACACCCCGTAGCAACCGGTCCAGCCAAGGCGGTCGCAGGCAGACTCCCAGAGAGAAGCTAGCCCACTACAGCGGCTGTCCATTTGGTATCCCCTACCTTCCCTTTCCTTCCTGTCAATCCACTCGTGCAGGCTCGTCCTCGCAACTACCCACGAGTCCAAATCCCTCTACTACTCCCCCACCATCTATGAATCTTTTAGGAAGCTCTCTATACCCGCTGGCGTCCCTCTCGGAGGGCGTGCATGGTGCGTGTGCGCTAGGCTCTGGATAGACTTCGTTTCTTCTGGGGTCGTACCTGCCCAATCGCCGGCACTGCAGCCCCCTACCGACCGGCGTGGGGGGGTTAGATGAGGAGAGGGCGAGGTTTTGGGTGATGTTGAAGGAGTTCAACAAGGTTATGAGGCCGGCGAAGGAGGGGGGTTCTTTCTGGGCGATGAGAGATAGGGTGTGTGGATGTTGGTGTACTCGTTCCAGGCAAGAAGTATTCGGAAACAGGGGTTCGCAAGGTGTATGGCAAAAAATCCCTGCGTATATATCACAAATTCACCACTCGTATTCCGGATACTTGTTGCCTGGAACAAGTACCATGGGTGCAGAGGTTGTGGATATTGGGCAAGTTTAAGGGGCTGTTTAGTATTCTGGGGGAGGACGGGGAGGTATTGAAGAGATGGAAGGCCTGATCGAAGAGCCTGGGGGTGTGTCAAGCCCCTCTTGGAGGACAGGAGTGAGTGGGTGCTGATGGAGGGGTTGCGTAAGAACTAGCGGGTAGCTTCCCTGGTATCGCAATTTTTGGGTGTGGGGTAATCTGAGTCATGCCGAGTTTTGGCGAGCGGGGGTTCGGTAGCGGTTCTGGTTGTGGTCAGATCGGCTTTTGTTGCCGAGGGTAACTGGGAAGGGTGGTTGTGCGAGCATAAGGTCAATGCAGATTATGCTGAGTGGAGCGAGGCTGCGAAAGCTATTCGCGCAGGAAGGGCAATCCCTGACTGCTTTTCATACTACATGCTAATCTCCCCGGAGCCTTATGGCACGCTGAGCCGCTAGTGGAGCCGAACGGGTGGTTGAGATTTACGGGGATTGGACAATAGATCCAGAGCTTAGTCGATTGTGGGTATCAGCTAGAAGGAGTGCAATACCTTTACTACACTTCCACCGCTACCAGTACTAGGCCCAGGGTGACTAAACTACGGGTAAGGTGAACCCGAAGTCCAGGGAATCAAACCCGCAGCACCCCGTCGTATAACCCGTTATGGTAGCCTACTCGTGCCGTAAACTTTTTACCCAAACATACAATATCACTCGGTAGATCCGAATCTTGGCATCTACCACCACCATAGCAGGGGGGTTCGGACATTTAAACATTGGAGAGCGATAGTCCCCTATTCACCCCACCCACGCCCGTGATAGTATTGAACCGCAAACTGAACAATGGTAATCGCCCAGCCTAAAACAACCACAAACCTTAAATGGAAACAAAGGCGGCACTCAGCGCTCTCTCTGCTCGATGGAGCCAGACGGAGAACAAAGGAATAGTTCGCCGCATATATCCCACTACGACCCCCCCCACTGCTATTACGTTCTATCTTTCCCGTCAAGCGAGTCGCTGCCTACCTAACAACAATAGACCGAATCAACGGGCGGTTTATGATAAAGGGTTATCATCTTCAGTGCACTCGCCCGAAATTCACATCAATCAATCGTGCCTGCATAGCGGCCATGTCAGAGCCCCGTTACAACCTCCGTCGCACACCTGCTCCCACACGTGGCGCAGGGGCATTCAATACTGTCAGCCACAAGAAAGTCCCAAAGACGGCACCAGCGAGACGGGCCAAGAAGGTGTCCAAGGAGGCGGCGGCTTATAAGGAGCCTTCAAAGCGCTCGACTAAGAAGCAGAAGGTTCGGGCAATTAAGAGTACTAAAGTTGAGCCGCCGGAAAAAGGTTCAAGGGCGTATGGGGTCTTGAAGCTGGGTGAGGAATCAAGTTCTGAGGATTCCTTGGATGAGCTATCCGATTCGGAAAGCATTTCTGGGGGGGATAAGCAGGACGATGCTTCTAGTGGGGATGAGGAGGAGGAGAGGGGGGAGGGGGAGGATGAAGGGGAGGATGAAGGGGAGGATGAGGGGGAGGATGAGGGGGAGGAT
>Ga0307509_10003074_pt1 | contig 25913 bp, 25 predicted proteins | sample 10_EM_MG_FD_202245 | JGI IMG/M metagenome (GOLD analysis project Ga0307509, IMG submission 202245) | Populus trichocarpa ectomycorrhiza microbial communities from riparian zone in the Pacific Northwest, United States - 10_EM | ecosystem: Host-associated > Plants > Roots > Unclassified | place... | reverse complement strand
CGAGCCTTATACCATTCGATTCGTCTCGTCCGGCGGATCCTAATGGTCCGCTCCCCGGCCCTGGCGGACCCCTGGCTGATGAGCTATCACTCCTTTTCACCTGATGACAGCTACAGGCATGCCACCACCTCGAGCCTTATACCATTCGATTCGTCTCGTTCTGCGGATTCAAATGGTCCGCTTGCCGACTCCATCCGGCACCTGGCTGAGGAGCTATCTTCTACTTTGTATTCCTGTTTCCCCGGCATATACCTCCAGAGTCTGTTCTGCCATAGGCTACAAGCATACTCCCGCTCTGTGCCATATACTAGTAGTCATCCATACATTTTTATAGCTTTAATAAATAAATCATACTCATTGATCTGACTACTCTTCTCTTGGTAAAACACTAGAATAGCCAATATAGCTCTCTTAGTATATAGGCTTCGTAAAAATTTCATCCTGGGTGAAAACAGCCGGAGTAGGCGAACTAGGGAGAACTGGGAAGGCTACGGGAGGGTTCAGTATTGGTTTCAGACACTATTGGGTGTCATCGGAAGGAACCGGGTGTGACTGGAAGGAGAGGATTCATAGTTTAACGGCACTGGAGGGAGGTAGTTGTTCTACCAGGGCCATTGGGTGCGGTCAGGAGGAAGAGTATTTCTCTGGGTGTTCGGTTGCTAGGGTTAGTGCACCGGAAGGCACCCGTTGCCGCCCGGTGTAACATGGTTGCGCCCTGTGGACAAGTCCTCGGGCAGATGCACCCAGAACTGGAGTTTACGTTATAAGCGCCTGGACCGTCCGGCGGACTGGGTGTACAGGACGTACCAGGGTGTAGGGTGTTTTTTTTACTGATGTATAGCCCGCGACTACCCAGACGCGGCATATAAATATTGAGGTGCCTCTCAAGCTATTTGAACATCATCAAGCAATGGAGAAGAGATCTTATCAATATAAAATTGTTTATGCTAGAAAATCTTTTATCACCCTACCTACCTCTATTTTAAATATTGAGCCTTCCTAGACAATCTCCGTCTACGATTAAGATTATCGGCCTGAGTTATCTCACAAGACTTTGAGATAGACTCCTGCCTAACATATACTGCAATTTAGATCCTGTTTGGTATGCTATTTTATAGCATCAAAGTGACTTTAACAACATAAATTATAGCAACTAAAACTTTTTATACAATATCCCTCTATGTTGCGAGCACCTGGCAAAGTGAGCAGGAAGTAGCACTTAAGTGAGTTAGGTTAGAAGACTTTGACTTGGTTGCAACCTTTTAATCAACTATAGTTTGTATTCTTTCTTAGTATTGCTTATAGTAAGCAGTTAGCTGTTTACATTCACTTATTATTTCCTGTTCTTTACTTCCTTAAACTAAACTAATTCTCTTATAAACAGAAAGACTATTCATCTTCAGCTGACATTACTAAACCCCAATAGAGTATTGTGTTTACCCTTCTGCATGCTCTTCCAGATGATTGTAACATAGAAAAAGATTATATAGAAGAGTGTTTAGTCTATACTAAAATATTATAGTATATTTTTATTTTCATAATGTATTTTTATAGCATAAATATAAGAATAACATATTTGAGCTAAGAGCTAGATAATTTAATAGAATATTAGAGTTTGTTATATAAGACTTTCCTGTATTGAATATAAATTAATAAATCTTCTATTATATTCCAATAACAGAAACAGGCAAACATATATCTTATTATATAAACTTGTTTTATAATTCTGCAAACAAATACAAATATTTCTGTAATATGTTATCAGCTTATTTCAGAATATATTCTATTCACAACTTATATTGTAATATATTTATATTGTGATGCATGGAATATGGTCTTCATATTTATTTATTTTCTTATATATTTTAAGAGTTATATACTAAATCTACCAATATATTAATATAATTTGTATTCAATAATACATATTCAATTATTATCTAGGATAATATCATGTATAATCTATAATCTTATATCTCTCTTAACTAACATTCAAAATTTAGATACTTGTAATTCAAATTAATTTGAAACCTGAAAACTCTTATATATTATACTTTTACTCTTAAATTAGTCAAAAAAGCTACTTGTAGTTTATTCCTTTCAATTAAAAATTTATTTATTTATTCCTAGTTTAAAAATCTCACACTCCTTTTCAAAAAAGCTTTGCATAGGTTTATAAATTATCTATTTTCCATTCCATTTCATGAGTTTATGAGGTGGAAAATTCAAAATTAGGGGGAGATATGGCTCTGTTGCCATTGTCATAGACTGTACGAGGAGTTATTTGACACGAGTGTACGATATACAACAATACGCGAGTAGCAAGACACAGGACAGTTTACAAAACAGTCTAAGGAAAGACAGAAGAGAGACTTACAGCTACGTAAAACAGGCACGCTCTTCGCTCGGGTGTGAGAGGAAGAGAGAAGTTCCCTCCCTTCTCCAATTCGAAAGAAGGTTGCCGTCCCACGTTACCAGTTCTAATTCTCCCGTCGCCGCCTTCCACTTCGCTGCCTCCACTCTCTCTTCCCCTCCACCACACGACCACCGAATAACAGGCATACCACCGCTGCTACCTCTTATTCCCCTCCAACCAGTACCAGTCCACCACCACTACATCCAGGACCTACAGAAAAATAAATCCCTTCTTCACCGCTAGCTACTTCTGAAGGAGACCCTGGGAGAGAATAGAAGAAAAACGGGGGAAAAAAAAAGTGGTTTTTTTAAATGTTAACAATAAGAGAGACCTACCTGCTTCGCCTTTAAGTCTTCTACTTATTCTTCCATTCATCTGATACCATTCTATTATATTCCCTCTGCTTTTTTGTGTATTTTCGAATTTTCAGTGTCCTTCTGGCAAGTGCCTGTTTCTCTGTTTGCAGCGGCTATTAATTTGGTGTTTCCGCCCCTCCCCTCTTTACAATAGAGACACCCCCTCCACCACTGAAACCATACCCACACCACCTGGCCGAGTCTCAGACGACTACAAGAAGCTGGCATCTTCAACATTCTCTGCCGCTGTCGTCACCACCACCACCCCTACTACCACTACTACTTCCTCCGCTACCGTTGCAACACTCGTTCCTTTTCACCTTAACTTGACCATGTCGTCGACAAGACCTCCTATTAACCGAACCTATTCCTCCCGTTCTCAAGTCGGAGTACTCGAATCACCTGCACTCTCAACTTCCTCCGCTTCCTTCACCCCCGACTCGATACGTGGAGACCAAGACCCTATGGACCACCACGCAAATCACGATGGGCGTTCACGAAGCAACGGCGATATGGTAGAAAGAGGCAGGTCACCGGTAGTAGAAAGAGAAGTCTATGGAGAAGACGATGCACGAAGCATGAGCCCTCGACGAAACAGCGAAGAATTAGAGAAAATAGGCAGGGAAGCGAAGGCTACGTTAGAACAGTGGGTTCCATCCCCTGGCTCACTGCGTTACCACGGCATCTCTTCTCTTACAGCATGCTAACGACCACCTTTTATTCCCTTCCTAGACAAGCCAAAACCCTTCAGTCCGGTCTTTTGGCATTACTAGATCGTGTCGATAAGGTTCGCGAAGAGCATGATAAACTGGAAGGAGAAAACCGCTTTTTACAAGAGTACGACTCACCTCTGGCTCTCCCCTGTTCTTAGTCTCTCCCCTGTTCTTATTCTACTTTCTGGTCAACCACTGCCTGGCTTTCCATACTTGGTTCTGGGACTGGCATCGATCTATTCCACACAGCAGTAACTAATCGGGGGTTTCTCGTTACAGGTACATTGGATCGTTAATGGCTACCTCAAAAATAACGGGGGATCCGGGAGCCGGGGCACGAAACCGGAATTCGACCAGTCGATTAAAGTAACCGTCCGTTCGAACTTATACCTCACCACGACTCTCTCATTTCTTTACGGTTTATTTTGCACATAAAAGGGTTTTCGGGTGATTAGTGGGATGGGGTCCATTTCCTTTCGTTACGGGCGGATTGTATTTTTACAACTTGGATTGGGAAAAGTCAAGTTCTTTTTTTTCTATCTTTTTAGCGAGCATAATCCGGCATAATTTCCTTTGGGCCTCCCCCTGGCGCGGATAAGAAACTTCGGAAACGACAGCCAGAGAGAAATCGAACCAATTCTGCCTTTGGGCTCTGGATTTCCGAAGCTTCAGTGGGTTCAAAGGATCTTGGCCGCAGCAACTCACGACCCGTCATGACCATAAATATTCTCGTTTTCTTTTTTCCTTCTTTCTTTATGTTCTACTTGTCTATACCATTAACCATAAACGAGGAACAAATGGGGGACAGCGCGAAGGCAGGGGATCGGATATAAATTTCTAACTGTTCATTCTTACTCTCAACTTTTTTGCTTCATTTTTTAGCTAACCTCTCCACCAGCGTGTTTTGTTTTTTCTGGTGTTCTGCATTTTTGATTTGGGTCTCTTTTTTCTTAATTCTATTGCTTCAATTCGTGTCTATCATTCAACCTCTAGGGAACAGGTGTCGGGTGGATCCCTTCTCAATTGCGCTTTGGAAAAGCAAACCCATTCATTCTTCCTTTCATAATAATTTTTTATTTCCCTCAATTTATAGGTTGGACAATTTTTATTTTCTCCGCCTCTTCCATCTCCTTTGTTTTCTGGGGGCAAATATTTCTCTCTCCTCTTTTCAATCCCAGCGGCGATGAATTGAGGTGGTGGTAGACACTTGAAACTTTTACGGCCAGGTAAAAGCGGGCTTAAAGGGATAAGTGTAGGAAATTAAGGAAAGAAATCCATGTATGTAATGTATACAACCGTATCGCATCGTATTAAGTCGTATCGGGATCTCGTGAAATACAAAAAAGAAAGTATCCACCGCCTGCAGTTCTCCGTCTGGCATAGATATTATAATACCCGGACCGAAGCAGAAAAGGAAGGGAAGGAAAAACAATTTTGCCAACCCTCCGCTTTCCCCTCTTCTCTCCCTCCCTCCTCCCCTAGGCCACCACTCCCGCCGCCGAAGCAGCACAGAAAGCTAATTGGCCGGCAAGCCACTTCTATTTTCTCCCCTGCGCACCGCCGCCAGATCATATGGTGGTAAGTTATCATAGAAAAGGGGAAAAAATGACGGCGGTCGTGGCTGGGAGCTACGATGCCGTAGACTCAGCGAATATGGTTAGGTGACCTATAAAGTTAGCCCTGCCCTGCCCCGTCTTACAGTGCCCGCGAATACAACGCTACTCCCGTATCCTATGCCAAGTCCCGCGATTCCGTGATATTTCCCACCAGGCTAGGCGGGAGATCTGTAGTATTATAGTCTACAGTACAGTACCGGTACTAGTATAATACCTTATAGCACAGGTCGGGTGGAAAAAAAAACGAAGCGATGAAGCGATGAAAAGAATGAAGGAAGCAGAGCCCACAGCCCCTCCCCCCTTTCTCCTACCTCTCCCACCTGGCCTTCATCTCCTTTTCCATGATACGAGCAAATTTACCTTAGGTAGGTACTTATTTCTATCCATCCATGATATGATACAAGCATCATTCATTCATACCTACCCTACCTACCTACCCGTACCATCATACAAAAAGGCATATCAAAACATTTACAAAAGCAAAAAAAAACCCCCATAAAGTCTTGGCAACGGACGTCATGCAGCCTTCCCTCCTCTTCTTCCTCCTCCTCCCCTCCTTCCCCCTCCGGCACATTTGCTTCAGACCCTTTTTTTTCTTCTTCTTTTCTTTTCTTTTCTTTCTTTTGCAGAAGTAGCCGGATTCCCCCGTGTGTGTATGTGTGTGTGTGCGTGCGACAAATGATTACTCGAGTACCGGTACTTGTGCACGGAATACCGTTCGGCGATTTTTACGAGTCAGGTAGTGCAGTGAGTAAGTAAATAAGTAAGTCACTCGTGTCACGGTATTAGGGATGAAGGATCTTCGGGTATGACGTAGGTAGAGGTAAAAGTTTTTTTTTTGTTTTTTTGTCTGATATTGTATCATAAGGAGGTATATATGGATTACGGTACCGGAAAGGGGTTGCTTTCGACTCGAGTACGAACGGCTGAATTGGGGGGCGCGGGCCCGGGGGCATGATACATCGGCGATTCGGGGTGGGAGGTGGGTGTGTGTGTAAGATAGGGTTGAGGGTTTGTCTAAAAAAATTTTTGGTTTGTTTGTATATGTGGCGGTGGCGTTAAATTGGGCTGTTATCATACTGCTCCTGTACTGGTATCGCAATATGATGTGATTTTTTCCTTCCTTCTTACTTTTTCTTTTCTTTTTCTCCTTTTTCGAGGAGAAAATTTTCTTCCTTTCTAGAATGGGTATCGTACAGTGCAGGCACGTGGGTTTTGGATTTTTGGGCTTTTGAGAAGTGAGAGGTGGCTTGCGGAGTGGGATATACCGTAAGTGTTCGATACAGCATCCTTTGGGGTGGTTGGTTGGTTGTGTGTTAGCCTAAGTCAGCCGGGGGGGAGTGGATGTGTTGAGATGTGATGTGACGGGAGGACGGACAGAGAGACGGACCGAGTTCTAAGTTAGTGGATTGAGGGTGTATCATAATAATATGAGTGAGGTTTTATAGAAACCTACACATTGGCATTTTTCGTTGTCAACAGCAAAACATGTCTGGAGTGTGGCAACCACAAAAACCACTTCTGAGATAAATGATATTTTGTTTTTATCAACAGAAAATGACATCTCAGCTTTAATTAAAAACTTTAAAAATAAAATAACTCTATCAAAATATAATGTCATATGTAAGGTATATTTCTATGCATTTAAGTATATTAAATGGCCTTATTTAATATAGATTTTTACTAGATTAATCTTTAATGAATGGTGATCTACCATATTTTTTTTAGTCTTGGCAGGGTTTCAGGTATAGATTTAAGGTGTCTTTTGTATGGAAAGTTGCAACTAAAAAGTCATACTTTTATTTCAACAATGAATAACAACACAGTGGTTTGTTCAATTGACATAAAAATAAGTTACAAAGGTAGCTAAAAGCCAGGAGTATTTTTCTATGGAAAAAAGTTAATTTTGAGATATTTCGTATTTTTGCATATAAAGGGGCTACAGAGGTCATTGGAGTCTGAGAAATATTTTTTAAGCTACTGGCAGTATGCTCTAAAGGACTATCTAGTTGGTTATACAAAAATAAATTATTTGGTGTTGGAGGCCAATGTGTAGGTTTCTATAAAACCACACTCATATTATCATAGAAAGAAAGAGGAAAGAGGAAAGAAAAAGAAGGGTGAGCTGGGGAGGAAAAAAAGGGAAAGGGTGTAGGGTCCGGTAAGAAGAAGTTATTAAACAGTTATTTAAGGTTAACCGACCGAATGTATTCCTATATATTCAGGTTAATAGGTCCCTGCAGTAGAGACATTGGACTGCTGATTCCTTTGGTTCGCTAAATAGGCTACTCAGGGGAAATTTGTCCGCCCTAACTGAATAGAGAAGAGTTAATCTGAACCTTGGTATATTAACCGAGTGATTAACTGTAAAGGATTGTGTTCCCCCTTCTCTCTGGTCTTCGTACTTGTATTATCATAACTCTTTCGAAACTAAAGATTTTCTAAACCCACCCCCATTTCTCGTTTCCTTAATCCACCATATAATAATATAGCAAACACAATCAGGTCCAACCACAGCCAGAATCCGCTGCTGTGAGTGGCCGGCTCACATCACCGCAATGAATTGTAACAGGGGATTCTCTCGAAGGGCCCTCGCGAGCCAATGGAGGGCCATAATAATCAGCCTGGCCATGTTGGCTATGTGTAAGATTATATGGCACAGGACGGTATCGTTTGGATACGGTACCGGTAGGTGTTGTTAGGGAGCATTGAGCAATCGAGAGGTTCCGAAGTGGATTGGTTCAAGCAGTCCCCCCCCCCACCATGCAGACAGGGGGGGACAGGAGGAAAAAGCTGTCTTCCTTCTTCTGCATCCTTTTCTCCAAGGCCTATATGTCGGCGCCCTGGCCCTGGAAAGAAGGGATGGTCCGTGGGCTTTTGCGCAATGCGAGTTTGTGATCGTGGACTGCGGGCAACGAATAGGACTGTGCTGTATATCGCATGGGTCGGTAGGCGGCGACATGAAATGGAATGTCCGGTGGTGCTGCTGCATGGTGGGGCGGTTCCTTGGACCGGGTTACTGTCCAGCGATGGTTACCGTATCTTGGTTTTACCAATGGCGTGTGAATTTAGATTTGTTACCTAGTCTCTGGATTAATGGGTGGTTAACTCGAGAATATTGATACATTAACCAGTCTGTTAACAGTAAACAATTGGGTGTGACATTGCCCTATGAGCTGCCTTTGCTTTTTTATTATTAGCCCCATATTTGGGAGTCTTCGTTGTCCAAAGTTGGATGATCTTGGGGTGCCCAGTACGATCTTTGGTGACAAGAAGTCGTCGACACCCCCCCCATTTTACACCAAGAATGGGCATTTTAGCTTCACAAAATCTCAGCTTCATTGATTGCAAAAAAATTTCAAAATGCACCAGAACCTTTAGAGTGATCTAGATATTATCATTCGTAAGCGGCAAGCTCTGTTAGTTAATGCCCATGGTGCAATGCCAGAGGGAATGATGGCGGGTAAAAGGTACCTCTAATTTTATGAGGTTCCCATAGAAAAGGTATGGTACATTGCAACAGCATACAATCTGGATCCCTGGTTCTCAGCCCTCATGGTAGAGTGGGAGGATTGTAGGGAATTACCTACACTACCGGTATGGCATTGGTTTTATTGATTCTACTCGTATATTACTTTCGGATGAGTTGTGAGTGCTTAAAATGGGCCATTTTTGGTGTACCCGTAAAATGGGGGGGTGCCGACGACTTTTGTCGCCGAGATCGTATATAGGTACTCGAGTAGATTCAAGGAGTCTCTCCCACATGAGTTAATGCAGGAATCAAAGTGTGTGGTACAGTACGGTACGGTACGATACACAAGCTATGGTAGGGGAGATGAGAATAAGAGACAGAGATATGAGCAGCGAGTGCTGTACTGTCTTAATTTCAATTCATCAGATACTGGTATTCTGCCAGTCCCATGAGGATAAGTTAGATGTGAAGAAAAAGAGAGGAAAGAGAGTCTCGCAATTGCTACAGTAACATCCAGCAACTGACCCTTTACAGTACTCGAGTACGGTACCGTATCTCTCTTCTACCGTTCACCTGTGCTGGGCCATTATCACACCATTCCATCCCGCATTGCTTCTCTGTCAACCTGTCAGCCAAGCGTCATCCCGCCCGCGCCCAAATCCGAAAAAAAGAAAGAAGCAATGAAAGCCATACTCCCGTCGGCGTCCCCCGGATTTCATTCTTCCTTCTTCCTCCCCCTTGTTGTCGCCCCGCGAAGGTGAGGGGAGGAAAGGAGGAAAAGGGAAGAAAAAAAAAGTGAAATAGAGAAAGAGAAGAAAAGAAAAAGAAAAAGAAAAGACATCACTGCTGGCCTGCCTCATCATTGCTTTTTCTGTTCCTTTCTTTTCTTTTCCCTCTAATAGCATCATCCTCTTGATCAATCGATCAATCAATCGCAAGAATGAATCGAGCGTTGACGTTGGCGTCCACGATGCAGTATCGGATCTGATCTTAAAAAAAAAACTTTTTCTTCCTCGCCTCTTCTGGCACATCTTGTTGCCGGCCGGTAGGTATAGTACAAGTATAGATGGGTGGGGGCTCCTCCTCTCCCGCATTAGTGGGTGGGTTGTTTACAGGTATCTGACAGTATCGTATCGTATCGTTTCGTTTCCTGTCGTGCTGTACCGTGGGTGTGGATTGGCTTACCTGGTATGGTATGGTATGATATAGTGTTTTTAGTAGGTAGTATCTCATTGTCTGGGGATGGAGAAAGGGGAGGGGGGGTAGAGATTGGGGGCATTTTTATATACGGTATATACAGTACTTTGTTTTCGGACGGGCCTGGATGGGTTGCCCCTTGCATGGGGTTTGAGGTTCCTGCTCTTCTGGAGTATTGCTCTACTGGTAGCATGAAGCGGAGGGAGTGGCTTGCGCGTGGGAGAATACTGGTAGACCATTGGGCTCATTTTTCTTCTTCCTATCATTGGTGTCTTGGGGGAGCGTGGTGCTGGTATTACTACTGTAGAGGCTTGAACTTAAGATACTGTGCAGCACCACCAGTGTGGTTTGGCAGTCTAAGAAGTTCCCGGACTTGACTTATTATAACACACGGTACTTATGTATGATGTGATATCATACAAGCTTAACTTAGACTTTCCCCTCCCGTTCCGAGAACACCCCAAACCCAAAAATCCGGGTTCCGTAGACACTTGGGGCACCAGTACCGGCACATTATCCTCCGAGACGCATAAGCCTCAATCAAGATCAGATTCACGATACTGTTATTTATACCGACCGGTGTATACATACTAGCATACCTATCCTCCTCTACCACCTCCTGCTCCAACAGCCACTACGGTACTGTAGTCCCTGCGCCCGCCCTACCCACACTTTTATATAAGCACAGTACCGGTACGGTACAACCCTCTTCCCCGGTCAGGTGCCCTACCATACAGGCGCATTGCTCCCAAGCTAAGTATTATACTGCACCTCCCCCCCCCCCCGGGCCGCCATCCCCCAAACCGCCCAGTCAACCCATTACCGCGATTCGCGCTCTCCTTAGTTTGGTTCGCCTTGCCTTATTTCTTCGCCCTGATGCCTGCTGTGATCTTTGATACATACCCCACGTCGGCGTGACCGCTTTATTTGTCCTTATGTAATATGACCCCTCTCCCCTCCCCCACACACACTCGAATTGTGGGGTAAGGTTGTGTACTTGTACTGTACTAGCACTGTAAGAGTAGTGTAAGTATGCTATGCAATGCATGCAGAGAGAGGGATAAGATTAACTCAAGATCGAGATCGAGGCTGACTGACTGAAGAACGGAGGTATAGTTATATCGGTACCCTAGTAGGGAAAGAAAAAAGATTTTCTCTTCCTTCCTTTCTTTCTCCTGGGTTCTAAGGTAAGGCAAGGCGAGGTAAGGTACTGTGCTCATTGGGGCGTTGAGCGCGCGATGGTTATTGACGTGGTCATGGTGGGAGTGAAGGATGGATGGATGGATGGATGAAGGATGGATGGATGGATGGATGGGGGAGGTGGGTAGATACATAGTACTAGTACAGTATATGCAACTGCTAGCTGTTTATGAGTATCATGAAAGAGATGTTGGGTCCTGGATGGTGAGGCGGTTGGCTGGTTGGTGGGGGGATTTTTTTTTCGTGGACGAATGGGGTTTAGAGGGTTGCAAACTTCCTTTTTCTTCTTCTCTTCCTCCTCTCATAGTGATTGAGCATAGTGTTCGAGGTATGCACATTACCACGAATGAGGAGATAAAAATCAACTTTTAATTTTACTTTATTTTTCCCCCCTCCTTTCCTGTTTAGGAGGAAGTTTACGCATGAGTTTATTTTGGGATGTCTACTATGCTGGATGGGGCGAGTAGTGTGGATTAGGTCCAATATCTTAGGAGTCATTGCTCGTCACTCGAGGTAATATGCTTCTTTCCCTACTAGGTTGATCATAGGCACCCATTAGCTTAGCTATTATAGCTATAAAACAACCGGGGAATCAGAGCGATAAGATATCCACCCAGCACACCATCCAATGGAGCCATCAATCAACTTCACTGTTACCAGTGCGACCACCACCTCAAGATCTTCAGGGGGCCCCGCCTCCCTCCAATTCTTAAAACTCCCGAGGACCCCCCTTCATCCCTTCCCTCCCGTCAGGCAAGTAACGCTCGCGTGCTCACCTACCCACCTACCCCCCTTAGAGCTCCTACACTACCGGTACCCGTTATCCTCTTTCCTTTTTCTTTCCTTTTGATCCTACCCGGTAACATCCCTCCCCCCCCCTCCAGGAAATAAAACCACGCGATTTTGAATAGGGCCGACGATGGGGTTACGTGCGTTATGTATGCGGGCTTGAGTGAGCCATTGGCCAATGCGCGGGAGCGTAGAAAAAAACAAAAACACAAATAGAAAGTGAGAAAGAAAAGGGCTACCGTTCATATACGAGTAGTGAGGAGGGGGGGGGTTATTCTGGGAAACCGCGGGGTGCAGGGGTGGTCTGATGGGTTGGAGGAAGATGGGGTGTGTTGTCCTGGGTAGTGAAGAAATAGTGGTTGACGGGAAATCGGAGGGAAGAAAAATAAAAAGGAAGCTTCGAGGGGGCTCCGGATTTGGTATTTCGAGTAATGTAATTGGTTGGTTGGGCTATACTCTAGAGAAGTGTCTAAGGAGGGATTATCAATTTTTATTATAAGGAGACACCGCCAATCCAGGCAGGAGGGAGGGGGGGGGAGTGTTTGTTCCATAAAGGTATGAGTAGATGGAAAAAAACTTTATTATAGGGTGCTGGATAGTGCTTGTGCTGTGCCTTAATCAATCTGCTCTACTCTGCTCTACTCTACTCCATACACACACAACTCAACAACCCACCAAACCGAGTGACCAAACATGAATCCTCTTAATCCCAACCACTAAGCAAGCTAATCTATCATCACCGGCACGGTAAAAGCTACAGTCACTATAATTACATTTCTCAGCCTACTATCGCACCCCCCCCCCCTTTAGGGTTTAATAACGTCAAATGATAAATGAAAGGGAAAAAAAAAACCCTCCGATCGATCAATATACTAAATGCCCACCCTCCCCATCAAGTCACACCCATCTACAAGTTTGTTCCACGCGGACAGTGCTGTACCGGTAACTGTCATACTCACTTATCTAACTGTCAAGCTATCTATCATACCTTCCAGCTCATAATCGTCATCGTCACCACCACCACCAGCACCACCACCATCATCATCATCAGCACCCGTTCTCATGACCATCCATCAATTGATCTGGTGCATGCACGCTGTCCGGGTCTGGGAACGTGCATTCATTCAGAGCATAGTATTGAGTGGAATAGAGGTGAGATATGATAAGTTACATATAATATAAGACAGGTCCTATCGCTGTTATGGTGGTGGTTCCGACATCAGAGAATTGCTATATCGTACGGTGGGGTAGATTATGATTGATGGGCGGCGGCGGTGGGAGAGCATGCGTGACAAGTTAAGTCTCAATTGTATTGTGCGTGGAGATGGCTGTGGTATGTGATTGACTCCGGGATTAGAAGAAACAGGAGGATAAAAATTTTCTTTTTTTCTCTCTTTTCTCTCTTTGGTTTTCGCTTTTTTTTCCCCCTTCCTTCCCCCACGATTAGCTCTGGTGGTATAAGATAGACATGTGGGTTGCCACATGATAGTAGCTGCTGGAATGGAATGGATGGATTGGATGGCTGTCGTCATGGGTCCTCACTCGAAGAGCTTAATCTATCTCTCACGCGTAAGTCCTAGCGCTGGCGGCGGATGCGCGGGAACTAACTCAGACTTATCTCCATTGTCAATCGGCTGAGCTGCCGTACCGTGGGGCTAGAGGAAGCTTCGTTTGGTTGGCTGGGGAGTTACGGCAGGAGGGTTGCCTTACGAACCTGATAAACTTTGTGAGTTTGTTTCCCGATGAGGGTCGTGATTTGCTTGGTGGTGCATATACGTGGTGATGTGGTGGACATCTGGCGGAAATTTATTTGACTCTTGGGTGGATTTGGGAAGCTACCAAGATCGGTAAGGCTGGAGGTGGGGATGTGTCTGTGTGCTCTTTCTCTTCCAAACGTTGGTCCGATTCTGTGCAAGTACTTGAAATTCACGCACGCATTGGTCCACTGTTTACTGTTTTATATCGATAGATTGTTGGGAGAGTTTACAACGCACAAGGCGTTTATCTCACGCGCTGCGAGTGGGTAGTAATTTTCAGAAGCATCCAAGGTTCCTCGGAATTTCGATTTCGTATTCAGATCTCAGACGTTATCCTATTAACCCATCAAGATAACACATTACCCTGCACCGGAAGAGACACCCCCAGGGTCACAAAGTCAATGGAAACCCCATTACTGAAAACAATTGAAAAAAGGATGCAGGTGGAAACTTGAACAGAAAAACTGAAGAAGAATTTAGCAAGTGTAGCCCTGAGGCTGCATGGGCCCATCTGCAAGGTTCCTATCTCCCTGACGTTCGTCGGCCTGTGGGGAGTGTTAGTTGTATCATAAGCGAAAGGAGATGATTGGATGATGAAGGGATAACATACAACACCACGTTGGAAAGAACCACCTTGGAGAATCTTCTTAACGACGTCGTCCTCGTTCTTGGTTCCGAATTCTTCTTCTAGAAGGCCGCCTCCAGCCTCGTCGAGGATTCCTTGTGCTCCATGCCTACAAGATTTGTTAGCACTGTTCTAGGAGTGGAGGGAGATAATGGGAGGCCATGCTTATGGGTACGGAACACCTTGAATGAATCAACTACGTCGAGAAGAGGGATCGAAGGATCTTTTTTCCATTTATTGAGGTTTCCCACGGAGTCGATAAAGACAATGAAGTCCTCATTCTTGCCTTTGTAGATAACCTTGGTCTGTTCGCCGTTTCCACGAGTCATCTTTGCTTGTTGGTTAGGTTGGAGTGAAGACTTGAAAAAGCTTGTTGTTTGGATTGAGATATTGATCGGTAGTATGAATTGGTTGACTGATTTTTGTAGAGTGAAGAACGAAGATAAAAGAAGACAAGGAGGGTTTATTTCGACGGAGGGAGAACGGTTGCTCCAGGGCCTGGTGGAGTGGTAATGACGTCATAAGTTATGCCAAGGAGGAACCTTAAAGCCCCAAGACCAACATTTACCCCCTGCTCGATAGACGTCAATGCAAATAATTCTGCCAATTTCCGGCAAGAGAGAAGCTTATTCGCCCCTTTCCAGCAAGATTCCCGAGAATCGACTATGACAATGATGTACCAGTACGAGTACTTTTCAGGGTCTTCCTCGGACTGCCCGGGAGAGAACTAGATTGATCATCCCGCTCCCTCTGAGGGGGCTTTTTTCATTTTTTTCAGCATGCGGGGGGAAATCACGGAGGTGCTGGTAGGTGAGATACGGTTTGCAAGCTCCATATTCCCTTGATGTTTGGGTATCGTAAGCTCTTTAAGTGAGCTAGGGTAATTGGTACTGCGTAATTACCATGCACGGTACAATTCCCGTTGTAGCCAGCTCGGAGCAAGTGCCCTGGAGTTTGGGAGTGTACTAGTTTTCTAACCGTTTAAAGGAATTCCCGGCGTAGTCTTGGTAGCTGTTCTAAAATTTCTGTTTCTGAGGTATCACGATGAACGAAGTTAGGCACTAGGGCGGTCGACCACTCCTTGCGCACCGAAGGCAGCTTTTGGATCGCCCATTCGGGCTCTGCTAGCAGATCTACGGAGCTTGCATTGTGACAGTAACTTTTATTGAAGAAAGGCTAGACGGCTTCGCGAGCCACTCTAGCGCCCCCCAACTAGAACAGACGCTAATTGGTCGATTTACTGGGGGAAATAGCCGCTGATCCCTTCAGCTGCAACATTTTATCTGGTTTACCACAGGAAGCATGTTCAAGTTTGGTTGTCCGAGTGAGGGGGTGCGGTATCCGAGTGGCTTGCGAGGTCGTCTACTCGTACTTGTATGTGTGTGGCCGACTCGGACCCGTGATGAAAGGGTTTCTGAGATGCAAACTCAGCGGAAGCTCGGCGCAAAGCTCATCTGACCTACCTGAGCTACTGTACTCGTACCGTACTCGAGTAGCACCACAGAAGCTTCCTCAGTGGGGCCCTTCTGGGGTAATACAGATTAGGTGGGAGCGTCGGAAATTTGATTCCAGGCTACAGTACGATCGTCGAGTATTAGTACTCGGATTGTGTGCTTCCTATTCAAGCTAAAATTTCAACTGATGCAGCGACTTCTCTAGATCCCGTTCAACCCTTCCCAAGGACAAGAGGACAAAGACCTGGATGATAGAGAACAGCTGATGATAGGGTCCAAGATATTTGGCGTGAAAATGCTTTATCATACTTGCAGGTGCAGCTAGTGTAAGGGCACTGGCTCTAATAGTGCTGGGGGGGAAGAATGGATATGCATAGCGATTAATATCTGGTCTCGAGACCTCCACATGCTCCCGCATTTTTGCCCATTAGGGATCCGCCCAAAAAGTTAGCCCCTTAGGATCTCCCTACACTACCCCCCGCTATTCAAGCCTCTATGATTTCCCCTTTTAGTGGTGCCCTACACTTTGCCGTACAAGTACTGTGCTTGCAAGGCCAATCCTGGGCGCGGGGCTCACCCTACCCTAGTGGCCCATCTAGAGTTATTATTGTACCGCCCTGAGATACCGGTATGCTGTTGTGCGCAAGCCGCAGGTCTGAGAGTTACCAAATCAACCCGCAAGCTTCCTGTTGCGGGTGCATAGTTCCTTGTGCACCATCGGTAGTGCATATAAGCAAGGCTGATGAAAGAAAGCTTGGGTGCCGGTATCGCAGTGTAGAAGGGTTGCATTCATATTGCTGAACCTTACAGGATGAATCTACTCGTACAGTAGGGATTGTTGCTTTGGTAGTCTATTCATGATCGGGTCTATCATTTCAACACCCTTCACACAAATCCCTAACGATGTCTCTAGTGCCCTCTCGGCCAGAGCCGGGTCCCATCGGGCAATTGGCGTAGCGTAAACAATAGACTGCCCACGGAAACTCGGGGTCATCTACCATGGCACGAGCAGTAAATCTTAAATGGCTTTGGGTTCGATATCAAACCTCATTAATCTTTTCAATTGGAATTTTTTTCGATGAGTAGCGAGTGGGGCACGGTGACTCGCGCGGTGCCAATTTAGCCAAGATGCCAGCACCGCCGCTACAAGCGTGAATGCCCTGCTGTGCTAGGGCCGAAACACCAACTGCACAAAAATCGTATCATAACTAATCAACAAACTGGTTAATTTATAATACTAGTATGGTTCTGGTCGATAAACATGTTCACGACAGGGAGAGGTATGATAATCGGCTCGGTTCAAGTCGAATGATCAATGCCCGCAAGAAAGCTTTTTTAATTTTAAGATGATAGAAATGAAGCTAGAGACCTGCTGTATCAATCTATGATTTAAATTTCTGGAAATATGAATTAGAAGACTACGGCCTTTGAGCTTGAGGTTGGGGAATTTTGTAGGGAGCTTTTTTTAATGACACCCGGTAAGGTGTAAGCAGAAATAGTCTAAGACATACATTTCAGTGGAGAGGTCGCATTTTTAATATTCTGGACATAAATCAGGATAGATGCTTACAGTTACATTTAATGACTCAGACGAGCAATAGAAATATACAACTATAAAAAAATTAATTCAAAAAGTTCTGTCCCAACACAATTCTGTGTCAGCAAAGGATACTTGTATCCCAAACCCGACCACCTAAATTTGGCAATCAGTGCCAGAGCCCTATCCCAAATGGTATGAACAACTTAGTACTATCTTGGTCTTGATAAAACCGAAAGTATACTCGAGTATACCTACTGTATAGGTTACCATTCTCTCATGACTGCTAATTCCGTATGCTAACGAAAGCCCAACCGCATTATTTGGGAGGATCTCTGCTTGCCCTCATAGCTCGCTGTGCTCTGTAGACAGAGGTAGCACGGGCTCCTTTACATCTAACATCTAGTAACACTTGAGTCGTAATACTAGAAAGCGGTAGGAGCTGATGGGACAGACTATTATATGATACCCCCGATAACTTTACTGGGCTGGAGTTGGCATGGAACAAAGTAAACATGCTCCATCCCTCCTCCACCCTTAAGAATACAACTTTATAGCATATCATAGAAGGGAATTCCATCCAATATAACTTAGGGCGCTACATCTCGTTATACAAAAACCCCTCTAGAACTCAACACCAGGAACCAGGGTGTGTGACATCGCGCATGAGCCGGTAAGCCTTGCCCGCAAACTCACAAGGGGGGGTGAAAGGGCTAGAAGCTAGTGACCTAGGATGTACCACAGCATAGCTCTAGTCGTTGGAACCCCACCTAGTGTTAGGATTCCCTAGAATTTCCTCTTAACCTACATATAATGCCGCGAACAATTCAAAAAAAAAAAAAAAAACCACCTCCTGGGTCCTCCTACCCGAACGTGTGCGGGACTGTTGCAGGTATGATATATATGCTGAAAGGTGAGATGATTGTTGCTAGTATACGCTACTTGGTTCCCCCTTTACTGCTGTATTATCATCTGCTGTTAAACCCCCCGAGAATGGTAAAGCGAGTACGGTACAGTATCTCAGTATACCAAAGTCATATATTATCACTCGCTTAGAGTAAGGTTCGAGCTGCAGGTTTATATTATAGCGTGCGAAAAAGTAACTTTCCGTAAACCCACTAGACACCATTAGCCGGGAGAGTATAGGGAACGCCCTAAATCTCAGTGGAGGTGTAAGAGGGGAAGGTTTATCACTGGTGTATAGAGGAGGAAAGAAAACCCGGTTCGTTAAGCTATTCTCTAATATTCGTGGGTTGGCGATCTGAAATCCGCTTGTTATGAGGAAACTTGACGTATCATCATTTTCTGTGGAGCTGGCTCCTGTGGCAGGGTATGCCGTTGTCCGGCATAAAGTTTTATAGTGTGAGGTGCTGTTTTCCGGTATTGTGCCTTCGGCTGTAATGTGCGGAATGGTATTAGTTATTAATGATATAGTAGGGCATGATACTGTACTATTTGAAGACTTGTTCAATCTTTCTCTATTGTTTTTTTCTTCTTCTTTCTTTCTTTCTTTCTTTCTTTCTTTTTTTTTGATGATGGATTGGCTTAGGGTGGTGAATTGCGCTTACAGGGACACATGACAGGCGCCGCGCTCAGGCGCAGTTTGTTGAGTATTGAGTTGGTTGCTTGGGCTAGTATATGGCGGGAGGGGGGTCTGGTATCGCGAGAGAATGTTGAGTAGGGGGCGTGCAAGGCGTAGGTTCGTGGGCTGATGGGGAGGTGTTTTGAGTACGGTACTGGCTCACTGATGCACTGCCAAATTTTGTTAGGTTGTCTTAGGAATTGTGCTGTGAGAGAGGATGGTGAAAAAGGACGCTTTTGGTGTAAAAAGGGTATCGGGCCAAAACTTTTGTCCTAGTACTATATGTACAAGCATTTCGTAAATGGAGAGGTATAATATTGGCAAGGTTGTCATACAAAAAGGTTGGGAAGTGAATTATAGTGTTTAGGTAACACCTGTGCTACTCGTATGCTACAACTATTAGATTATACTCCTATCTATTACTTAGAGCTTCAAACGAACAGACCAAGGCAAAGCAAAACCCGACCAACTCCACCCGTGATCCATACCCATAAGAAACAAACCAAGGAAATAACCGCAGAAACCCTAATCAGCTCTCCGTCTCTTTGACCTCGTACTGCCCGTGCCATTCCCATTAGCACCTGCACTATTCCCATTTGCCTTCGAAGGTACAGGACTCTTCCTCTTCCTCTCTCCCGGTCCTGAAGGAGGCGGGGAATCAGACTCGCTCTCGGTATCTTCGAGGTCTAACACGACTGGCATATTCCACCCGTCTTCAACTTCACCTCTCGCCCGCTCGATGGTCACCGCGTCCACAATTTCATTCTCCTGATGCAGCTTGCGCTTCGTGAGATCCCATTTCAGATGTATGTCAAACTCATCTTCGCGTTCTTGGTATTCAATATTTTCTTCTAGTTCGCGGAAGTCCGGGGCTAGAGCCGACCAACGTTGGGGATTGGATGTTGCCCAGATGAAAATTTTGCCGCTCTCGAGACCAGTTGCGGCGATGAGGGGGCGGGTTGGATGCCACTAGCAATAAGGTAAGATGGCGCAATTTGGGTTGGATGGGGGAGGAATGGGAGATTACCTCCACTGTGCCCAGTTCTTCCTTTGGGCCTTCTAAGATTTTGGCAAGAACGCCAGTGCTTCTTTCCCAGATGTAGATGTCATGGTTTTTAAAGGTTGTCGCAGTTAGGTAATCGCCGTTTCCGGAAAAGGTACAGTGATTCCATAGTAGTCTGTTGACGACATCTTGAAACTTGTGCTCTACAACAAGTCGAATGTCATTACCATCAGCGCCCTCTTTAAGATTATCTGGGATATTGATGGATCTCAGGACCCGGTCATTGGCATTTACAACCATGTGCCTGCCAGACATTGTGAGCCTAATATAAGTAATACAGCCAGAGGTGATCCGGGTAGAGTGAATCATCTCCTTTGTTGTAGTGGAGATCACATTCACCCATCCTTTGTTGGATCCGGTAATTATATGGTCACCAGTAGCAGTGAATACGGCCGCGGTAGTCATTTGTTTTGCATCAGCTGCGGCCCGCTTTTCATCAATCTCCCCTTCTTCTGCACCTGGTTGTAACGGTCGTTTGGGTGCACTTGTAAGTTGATATTTTTTCGGCACGTCACCGGATGTGTCTACAAGGTAAGGCGAGTCTTCGAACAGAGCGCACACAAAAATATTCCTAGAGCAGTTGTTAGAGTGAAAAGGGGTAATTGGGGGTTCCCAAGAGGTCTCACGGGTTTTTTGGATGAAGTTCAGCGCAGTAGACTGGAGCGGGAAAACGTATGGTTCGTGATGCCCCTTCTCCCTGTTTCGAAAGATCCCAAATAATTACTTTGAAATCTTGTGAAGCACTAGCGAGAAAAACGCCGTCCTGAGACCAACTGAGGGACTGAATTCCGCGAACATGGCCACGGAGATAGCGGGCAAGGCCATTTGTCTCGACGTCGAAGAGGACTACTGTGCCATCTAGCTATGTAGGCAGGGGAAGTTTGATTAGATTGTTTAAGGTATGGAGTCTGAGGCTGTGGAGTCATACCCTTCCGGAGGCAATAAGATCTCCTTTGCGGTTGAACCGGACCTGAGGACAGGAGTGCGTACGTCAGAAACCCCGGTTCTAGATTTTAAAGTGACTCAAAAGGGAGACAAAAGGGTTAGCCAAATAGAGTGGGGAGACAAACACAAGTTGAGTGGCCCGATCGGAGCTCCGACGAGAGGGATTCAGGATAGTCTTGAGCAAGAGTGAACGGGTCGAGCAATGAAAGGTTCATGTTGGGAGTTTGATTGTAGGGGGTGGTCTCCCTAGAGAGGTAATTAAGATAGATAGCTGTACGATAGGGAGTCTTAGAGTAGCGGGAAAGAAAGGGTGAAGAGTCTTGATAGTGATAAGCTCGTGGGAGCCGGAGGAGGATGAGAGGGCATCTGCATGGGTTTCAGCTGGAAGAGCCTCAATCAGCCCTTGTCCTTCTCTTTTTGTGGGAGGTCGCGTTTGCTCTGGACGAGATGCGAGGAATGTAAGCGCCAAGCCCTATATGAGTTTTTTTGCCTTCGCTGCTGTTCGCTGTTGCTAAGAGGGCCTGCTGCCACCCTCGCCTCGCCTGGCCTGGCCTTAATCCTTTCTTCCCCTTCCCTTTGACAACCCTCTTCCTCCAACCTCTCCCCCCATCATCCCACCACTACAGCAACCCTCCGCGTTCTGTCTGTGGCATATCCATCTCCCTGCCGATTAGTTTAACAAGGCTTTCGGCTGTTTTCACTCTTTCCTTTGTCACGTCACATCGGACTCCTCTGGGTTGTTAGTGAAGAGGCCTAGCTCTCCGGCTGACCGGTCACTCCTTTGTCCCCATCACCACTAAATCGCTTCCCTTGAAGCTCCTACGGATAGTTGCAGGGGCGGCAGCTACAACAACAGAGTATTACTACACGACACTTTACGCTGTAGACTAGGTGACGACGGTTGTGTTAGGAGGGAAAGGTTCGGGTTCGGAGGAGGGTTTTACGAAAGGGCCGCGTGGCACACGCAGGTTTAGGGCTTTGATTTTCTTTTCAATCGTTTCCCTATTTCGTTGGGGAGAGGTCGACAAACAGCAGCCGCTTTCTGCCTTTTTTTTCACTTCCTTCCTTGTTTGCAACACTTCCTTGTTTTTTACTCCCAGCTCATCTAAACCTATACCACCACTTTTTGCGAACGTGATAATCCAATCATGACGCTTATTTTCGAACATTCGAGCGCGCCTTTGCGCACCATCAAGGAGATCCAATTTGGCTTGCTATCACCTGAAGAGATCAAGGGCATGAGTGTCTGCCATATCGAATACCCGGAGACAATGGTATGGCGATTGTTCGCTGTGTTTTTTGCCGTTCAAGACATACTTACGTGATTGTTTTTGTTTCTCAGGACGAAGCAAAACTTCGACCAAGGGAAAAAGGTCTGAATGATCCTCACCTAGGCTCCATCGATCGCTCATTCAAATGTGCCACTGTAAGTTCTCACGCTTGTGATTTGTTATTAAGGAGTTAAGCTAACAATCAATTACTCAGTGCGACGAAGGAATGTCGGTATGTCCGGGACATTTTGGGCATATAGAATTAGCGAAACCAGTTTATCATGTTGGTGAGTCGCGCCACGGGTTCGTATTAAAGTGAATATTACTGATCGTATTTTTCTCTTTTTTTTCTTTTACAGGATTTATCAACAAGGTCAAGAAAGTGCTAGAGACTGTGTGCTTCAATTGCGCTAAAATAAAGCTTGACGAAGTGAGACTCATTTTGGCGGATCGAGTGGCTTGATCATTTCTATACTTTTGTGGCTAATGAATGATTGCTCTACTTGGCAGACCAACCCACAATTTGCAGACTGTTGCCGGATTAGGGAACCAAAGGCTCGTTTTAATGCGATCTGGAGGCTTTGCAAGGCCAAAACAAGTTGCGACGCAGACACATCAATGGACGGTGAGGGTGGCTTTGATGAAGCACCTTCTGATAAGAAGCCAAAGTCTCACGGTGGGTGTGGAAATAAGCAACCAACCATTCGCCGCGAAGGTCTACGGTTGATAGGTACATGGAAACCGGATAAGGATCAAGGTGATGAGAATCAGCAGCCCGAGAAACGCCACATTACGCCTGCCGAAGTTCTCAATATATTCAAACATATTTCCAACGAGGAGATCCGCAAGATGGGGTTGAGCGAAGATTATGCAAGACCCGAGTGGATGATTATCACAGTTCTACCGGTGCCTCCTCCACCTGTACGACCTAGCATCTGCGTTGACGGCATGGGCGGTGGCATGCGTGGGGAGGACGATTTGACCTACAAGCTCGCTGAGATAATCCGAGCGAATGCGAGTGTTCGCGATGCTGAGCAAAATGGGTCGCCTGCTCACGTTGTGAATGAATTCGAGGCATTGCTGCAATTCCACGTCGCCACTTATATGGACAATGATATCGCTGGTCAGCCCCAGGCTCTGCAGAAATCCGGCAGACCTGTTAAATCGATTCGCGCTCGTCTGAAGGGAAAAGAGGGACGTCTTCGTGGTAATTTGATGGGGAAACGTGTTGATTTTTCGGCACGTACTGTGATTACGGGGGACCCAAACTTATCATTGGATGAAGTCGGCGTTCCAAGGAGTATTGCCCGGACGTTGACTTACCCAGAGATTGTCACGCCTTACAACATTCATAAGCTACACGAATTAGTGAAGAATGGGCCGAACGAGCACCCAGGTGCAAAATATGTTATTCGGGATAACGGAGAGCGAATCGATTTGAGGCATCATAAACGCGCGGGGGATATCACGCTGCAGTATGGTTGGAGGGTTGAGCGCCACATCGTTGACGGGGATTTTATTATCTTCAATCGTCAGCCATCTCTACACAAGGAGTCTATGATGGGTATGATTGTTGGGCCATGCTTGACTAAAATACTTGCTTACCATCTATATCCATAGGTCATCGCGTTCGTGTCATGCCTTACTCAACATTCCGGCTCAACCTGTCGGTTACCTCCCCTTACAACGCCGATTTCGATGGCGATGAAATGAACCTTCATGTTCCCCAGTCCGAAGAAACACGTGCTGAAGTTAGTCAGCTTTGTATGGTGCCTTTGAATGTTGTGTCGCCTCAGAAGAATGGACCTCTCATGGGTATTGTCCAAGACACTCTTTGTGGTATCTACAAAATGTGCCGAAGAGATGTATTTCTCAGTCGCGAACAAGTTATGAACGTTCTCATGTGGGTTCCCAATTGGGACGGCACAGTACCTACACCGGCAATCTTGAAACCTCGGCCTCGTTGGACGGGGAAGCAAATGATCAGTTTGGTTATACCTCCCGGGATAAATAAGGTTGATCTTGCAGGGGGAAAGTGGTCCCCATTGAATGACGAAGGCTTACTTGTCCATGGCGGTGAGCTGATGTTTGGGCTTCTTAACAAAAAGGCGGTTGGGCAGTCTCATTTGAGTTTGATTCACATCATCTACAACGAGAAGGGTGCCTATCGATGTTTAGAATTCTTCAACGGTTGTCAGACAGTTGTCAATTACTGGCTGCTCCATAACGGCTTTAGCATTGGTATCGGGGATACCATTCCTGATAAGTTAACTATCGAAAAGATTGCAGCAACTGTCAAAGAAAAAAAGGATGAGGTCAATGCAGTTACGGACAAGGCCCAGCGCAACGAGCTCGAACCCCTGCCGGGAATGAATATCCGTGATACTTTCGAGAACTTGGTTCAGAAATCGCTTAATTCTGCCCGTGATAAGGCAGGTTCTGATACTGAGAAGAGTTTGAAGGACAGCAACAACGCAATTCAGATGGCACGATCTGGCTCAAAAGGCTCGAACATCAATATCTCTCAGATGACAGCAGTCGTAGGGCAGCAATCTGTTGAAGGAAAGCGTATTCCTTTCGGGTTCAAATACCGCACTTTGCCCCATTTCACGAAAGATGATTACAGCCCTGAGTCTCGCGGCTTTGTCGAAAATTCGTATCTTCGTGGCCTTACCCCTCAAGAGTTCTTTTTCCATGCTATGGCTGGTAGAGAGGGTTTGATTGATACGGCTGTCAAGACCGCCGAGACCGGTTACATTCAAAGACGGTTGGTTAAAGCGTTGGAGGATGTCATGGCGAAATATGACGGTACTGTGAGAAACTCCCTTGGGGATATCATCCAGTTTATTTATGGTGAAGATGGTCTTGATGGAATGTTCATCGAACCACAAACTGTCGACATTATTGCATGTTCAGATGCAGAATTTGAGGATAAAGTTAGAGTTGATGTTATGGATCCGGCGAGGTCAATCCCCCTCGAGTTTCTGGAAGTCGCACAGGACATCGCTGGTGATGTAGAGGTACAGGCTGCTTTGGACGAAGAATTTGAGCAGCTCCAGAAGGATCGAGCATTCTTGAGGTCACTTCAGAAAGACAGCGTCGATGAGAAGTTGCAATTACCCATCAATATCCTTCGCATTTTGGAGAACGCCCGCACTATTTTCCGTATCAAGCATCGCGCTCGGAGTAATCTTCATCCTCTCGAAGTTACCGAAAAAGTCAAAGAACTCGTGAAGAAGCTCGTTGTTGTTCGTGGCAATGATCCTCATTCTATCGAGGCTCAACATAATGCTACTGGACTTTTCATGTGCCACCTTCGGTCTCGTCTTGCCTTCAGAAGGTTGGTCATCGAGTGCAATCTCACTAAAGTTGCGTTTGATTGGGTCCTTGGAGAAATCGAGTCTCGGTTCGCTCGAGCTGCAGTGCAGCCAGGCGAAATGGTTGGGGTCCTCGCCGCGCAGTCAATTGGTGAACCGGCCACCCAGATGACCTTGAACACTTTCCATTTCGCTGGTGTGTCGTCTAAGAATGTCACTCTTGGTGTTCCCCGATTAAAGGAAATTCTCAATGTCGCCAAAAATATCAAGACTCCCTCTATGATGGTTTACCAGGTTCCAGAAAATACACACGAGAAGGAGACTGCAAAAGCACTTCGTTCGGCAGTCGAGCATACAACTCTACGGTCAGTAACCGAGACCACCGAGATTTGGTACGACCCTGATCCGAGGGATACTGTCATCGAAGAGGATAAGGAGACTGTTTTGTCACATTTCTTGATCGACACAGACTCTGAGGATATCGATAGGCAGTCCAAATGGCTTCTTCGGATCATCTTTGACAGAAAGAAATTGCTTGATAAAGATTTGACGGTTGAGAGGGTAGGAATGAAGCTGATGGAGGAATATGGTAACGACATGGCCATT
>Ga0307509_10003073_pt1 | contig 25922 bp, 22 predicted proteins | sample 10_EM_MG_FD_202245 | JGI IMG/M metagenome (GOLD analysis project Ga0307509, IMG submission 202245) | Populus trichocarpa ectomycorrhiza microbial communities from riparian zone in the Pacific Northwest, United States - 10_EM | ecosystem: Host-associated > Plants > Roots > Unclassified | place... | reverse complement strand
CCCGGGATGCGCGCGATCTGTTGGGTGGGGCCGGTATCAGCGCCGAGTACGTGCCGATCCGGCACATGCTCAATCTCGAAAGCGTGATCACCTATGAGGGGACCGAGACCATCCATCAGCTCACCATTGGACGGGAGCTAACGGGCGTCAACGCGTTCTAGCTCGCGGCGCAGGCCGGCGCCCTCTTCGTCAGCGAGGGCCGCCTCGATCAGCCGGGCCATCACGGCACCGCCGTCCGCCCTCGCAGCCAACATATCAACACGCTCGAGCAGTGTTGAAAAATTCCGCCAGCCGCGCTCGTGCGTTTCGCCATACCCCTTGACGAGGCGCTGCGCTTTGGCAAGCTCGACGGCAACCAGGTAGTTGTCGGTAGCCAGGCTTTCGAGCCGAGCCAACCACGCCTCAATGCGGGCGTTTTCCTCGCGGAACCGTAAAGTCCCACGTCGCCAGCGTTTCAAGCCGCCCAACAGGTACAGCAGTAAAAAACCGCGCAAGGTGCGAGTTTTGATCTCACGGCCCGCGGTGTGTTTGCTCAGCCACCCGCTGACCTTGGGTGAGCCCAACACCCAGTGACCCAGGCCCGCCGGCATCGTTCCGGCAATTTCTTCCAGCCGCGGCTTCATGAATTCCGTGATACCGAAGAGCTGCCCGGGATCAGCGCGGATCTCCTCCTGGACTCGCGTAAAGCGCGAGCCGCGAGTCTTCAGGTCGGCAACGCGAATGGTGTCTTCGAAGGTCATCCACAAGGCGAGACTGCGGGCCGTTGCTTCCAACAGGGCGTAAGAGCTCACATCCGCCCACAGACGTGCTTCCAACGCGACGATCGCCTCGACTCGATCCAGGTAGAGCTCGGCGTAGTCGCAGTCCTGGTAGTCGAGAGTTCGGCGTACGCCTTCCAACACTACCGGTTGAACTGCGACCGGCAAACGCCTGACCCGATCGAGCAAGGGTTGCAGACTGGGGGTGCGCGCCTGGGTGGGGATATCCGGCGACAGTTTGGTGGGCACCTTGCCGGTGAAGCCGCTGTCACCGCGTTGCGCGTGCTGATACGCGTCCTCGAAAGCGGCAAGATTGGTCGCGACCGCGATTCCGCTCTTCTTGATAGTCTCAATGAAATTCGCCTTGTGGAACGGCAAAACCCCTGCACCGCACAAAGCCCCCAGCAACACCGAACTGATCACGCTGTGACTACGCTCGGCGGTTTCCTCCATATCGAACAGGACCAGGCGCTTGGCGTGGGCACGCACCAGATCCACCAAACCCTCGGTGTCAGTGGAGCCCCTTCCCATGGCGCTCTTCTCGGCAATTGCATACGTCCTGTGAGTCGAGGAGATGAGCGTCGTGCGGTCTGGAGTCACGAGACCGCGTTGAATTGCGCGGCCCGCCTCTGCCAGTTCCGAAGCAATCACACAGTCGACGTCGCCGGGAACCGGCATCAGCGCCATGACAGGCTCACTGCCCACCCGCTCGGCCACAGCGCGAGGAAAGAATTCGAGGTAGTAGATCGTCGCACCGGTGCGCTGCGCCACTCCGGGCACGGAAGTGGATTGCGCGATGTATCCTTCCGCTTCCGAGATTTCGATGAGCCAGTCAGCCAGGACGCCACCGCCCTGCCCGCCCAACGCAGCAATCGTCAGTTTGATCGGTCGCTCAGACATGCAGCCGATGGCGCTCGCTACGTCTTTGCAAGGCTCCAATTACGGCCGACCGCACCGAGTTCATGAAGCGATCCCAGCGTGATGGGTTGTATACCAACTCGGCGCGGTAGAAGGACGGACACAAAACAGCCGCGTGCGCCACTTCTCCGCACACGCCGCAACCGACGCAACTGTTATCAACATGTGCAACCGGGTCGGTGCGCAACGGATCCGGATTGTCTTTGACGGTCAAAGAAGGGCAGCCCGACAGTCGTATGCACGAGTGGTCTCCCGTACAAGTATCCGGATCGATGCCAAAACGCTCGCGCACAACGCGCTGGCCGTCCTTGATCGCCTTGCGCATCAGCGGTTTTACGCGCCGCTGGCGATTCAACTGGCACTCGCCGTCGGCAACAATCACCTTGGGCCCGCGGAACGCTGTGCCTAGTGCTTCGCGCAGAAGCTTCAGCGTACCCTGCATGTCGTAGGTGTGGGTTCGCTTGACCCACTTTACACCGACGCCCTTTACGGCATCGACAATCGAGTTGTTGCCCTGGCGGTGCTCGTTGGGGGCGCGGGAGGATGGAATGTCCTGACCGCCGGTTGCCGCTGCATAGCCGTTATCGATGATGACGGTAAGATCGTCGTGTTTGTTGAATACTGCGTTGCCAATGCCGCTCGTCAGGCCGTTATGCCAGAAACCGCCGTCACCCATGATGGACACAGCACGCTTACCACCGTCGGTGCCAAAAGCCGAGGCCCCCGCGGCGCCGAGGCCGTAGCCCATGATGCTGTTGCCCATGTTGAAGGGGGGCAAGGTGGCGAAAGAGTGGCAGCCGATATCGGCACTGATGTGCAGCGGACCGATTTCCTTCTGGAGGATTTTCATGGCCGCGAAGAAGGGACGCTCCGGGCAGCCGGTGCACAGGCCCGAAGGCCGGGGCGGCACGAGCGCCGCCAATTTTGCTGCCGCGTCAGGTGAGACTTGTGTCTTGCGCGGCGGCACGAGCTGCGGAGCGAATTGTTCGACAAACGCATCGATTCCCTTACGCAGCGCATCCACTGTGTACTCACCGAAGGTGGGCAACATGTCCTTGCCCACGATTCGCGTGTTGACATCGTGCTTATGAAGAATCTGGGCAGCGGCCTGCTCAATGAATTCGGGCTGCCCCTCTTCCACTATCAGGATCGCCCGCTTGCCGCTGCAGAACTTGACCCATTCCTGTGGCACGAGCGGATAGGTTGCATTGAGGATGTAAAGCGGGATCCTGCTGTTACCGAAGGTGTCGGCGCAATTCAGCAGCTCCATCGCACGCAAGGTGTTGTTATACAGGCCACCCTGCAACACTATGCCTATATCCTGTGTGTCACCCGCGATGAACTCGTTCAGTTGTGCGTCTGCAATGAACTGGATCGCAGCCGGCAAGCGCTTCTCGATCTTTTCTTTCTCCTGCGCGTACGTCGAAGGCGGGAGAATGATCTTGCCGTAATCGCGAGACGGAGCAGCGAGCGCGTCGGCGGCGCAAAAGGCCGGCCGGCGGTTGTTTTTCGTCTTGAACCGGCCATACACGTGACAGGCCCGGATGCGCAGCATCAACATGACGGGCGTATTGCTGGCCTCGGACAGCTCGAAACCCTGTTCCACCATTTTCGTGATGGCAGGAAGCTGCGGCCGTGGATCGAGCAGCCACATCTGCGACTTCATCGCAAATGCATGGGTCCGCTCCTGCATGATGCTCGCGCCTTCGCCATAGTCCTCGCCAAGGACTATGAGTGCGCCGCCTTTGACTCCGGAGGAAGCGAGATTGGCCAGCGCGTCCGAGGCTACATTCGTTCCAACTGTTGATTTCCAGGTCACCGCGCCGCGTAGCGGGTAGTTGATCGACGCCGACAGCATCGCAGCGGCAGTCGCCTCGGATGCACTCGCCTCGAAGTGCACTCCCAGCTCGGTCAGAATGCTTTCCGCATCAGCCAGTACGTCCATGAGATGCGACACTGGTGCGCCCTGGTAGCCGCCAACATAGGCGACGCCGGATTGCAGAAGAGCCTTGGTGACGGCGAGAATTCCTTCTCCATGGAACTCGTCGCCCTCGCCTAAGCGGAGGGTCTGGACTTCCTTGGCGAAGGAGCGCTCGGCCATCAGGGCACCAGGGCTAACACCCGCAGCGGACTGCCGGAGCCGTTGACAATTTTCAGCGGCGGCGCAATCACAACTGCCCCCACCGGCGGCAGTTGATCCAGGTTGGTCAGGCTCGCCAGCCCGAACTTGTTGGAACCGTGCATGATGGTATGGCAGGGAAACATCGGATCGAACCGATAGGCCTGGCCGGCGTCGGTGCCGACGGTTTCAACGCCGACGCCGAGGATGTCGCGCTCCTTGGCGAGAAACGGCACGCACTTGGGATCGAATCCCGGCGTGTGGGATCCATCAGCGCCCGCATTCAGATAGGCCGCGGCGCCCTTGCGATGCGACCAATCCGTCCTGATCAGTACCCAGGCGTGCGCCGGGATACGACCGTACTTGCTCTCCCACTCCTCGACGACTTCGCGTGTCAGAAGGAAGTCAGGATCGGCTTTCGCCTTGGCCGCGACGTCAATGACACAAGCGGGACCGATGAAGCGGTCCACCGGAATGTTGTGAGTCGCGTTGTTGGCGTAGTCCTTGCCGGTCACCCAGTGAATCGGTGCATCGAAGTGGGTGCCAGTGTGCTCACCGCACTCGATATTGTTCCAATACCAGGCCGGTCCGCGCTCGTCGTAGCGCGAGATCTCCTCCAGGGCGAACGGCTTGGAATTCGCGAATGGCGGCGGCAATCCGATGATTGGCGTGCTCGGTTCCAGGGGAACCGTCAGGTCGATGACCCGGATTCCACCGCTGACGATGCTACCGACGAGTTGCGCAAGGGTCTGGGCAGATGTGTTCATATATAATTGACACCTGAAGTACTTCTCAATATAACATACGTACGTCGGTGGCGATAAGGGGATCTGCCGGAATGAGGCGAATCGTGTGCCTGGGCGGCGGCCCTGCCGGACTGTACGCCGCCATTCTGCTGCGCAAGGCGCTGCCGTCGCTACGGGTCGAAGTATACGAGCGGAACCGGCCGGACGACACTTTCGGCTGGGGGGTGGTCTTTTCGGACCAGACCATGGGCAATTTCCGCGCCGCGGACGCCGAGACCCATGCCGCGATCCTGCAGGAGTTCCACCACTGGGACGATATTGCCATCCATTTTGGCGGTCACCGCTTCGTGAGTGGCGGCCACGGCTTCGCCGGAATCAGCCGTAAGAAGCTCCTGAATCTGCTCCAGGAGCGTGCACGGGAGCTGGGCGTCCATCAATACTTCCAGCACGAAGTGACCGACACGAGCGGCTTCCAGGACGCCGATCTGATCATCGCCTCCGACGGCGTCAACAGCCGGACCCGCAACGCTAACCCCGAAGTCTTCGAGCCCGACGTCGATGTGCGGAAGTGCCGTTTCATCTGGCTGGGCACGACCCAAAAATTCGACGCCTTCACCTTCGCATTCGAACAGACGGAGCATGGTTGGTTCCAGATCCATGCCTACCAGTTCAGCAAGGATCTCTCGACGGTCATTGTCGAGACCCGCGAGGAGACCTGGCAGGCTCACGGCCTGGACCGGGCCAATACCGGCCAGTCCATTGAGTTTTGCGAAAAGTTGTTCGGGCAGTACCTGGGCGGGCACCGACTGCAGAGCAATGCGAATCACCTGCGCGGCTCAGCGTGGCTGAACTTCAACCGGGTGTCGTGCAAGAAGTGGCATCACGGAAGGATCGTGCTGATTGGGGACGCCGCCCACACCGCGCATTTCTCTATTGGGTCGGGGACAAAGCTTGCGATGGAGGACGCCATCTCACTGGTCAAGCATGTCACCGCCACCAATGATCTCGACGGAGCACTTGGCGCCTATCATAAAGAGCGCAACGTAGAGGTTCTTCGCCTCCAGAGCTCCGCGCGCAATCGCATGGAGTGGTTTGAGAACGTCGCACGCTATGTGCATCTGCCACCTGAACAATTCGCCTACAGTCTTCTCACCGGCAGCCAACGCATCGGGCACGAGAACCTGAAGGTTCGGGACCCGAAGTTTGTCGACGGCTACGAACGATGGCTTGCGACGCGCGAGGGCGCAGACAGTCCCCGACCGCCGATGTTCTTGCCTTTCAAGCTGAGGGGGCTCGAACTAGCCAACCGCGTTGTCGTTTCGCCGATGGCCCAGTACTGCGCAAGAGACGGCGTTCCCGACGACTGGCACCTCGTTCACTACGGACATCGAGCCTTGGGCGGCGCAGGTCTCGTCTACACTGAAATGACTTGCGTCTCACCGGAGGCGCGCATCACTCCGGGCTGCACCGGATTATGGAACGAGGCGCAGCGCGACGCATGGAAGCGGATAGTCAGCTTTGTACACCAGAACTCACCCGCCAAGATTTGCCTGCAGCTGGGTCATTCGGGACGGAAAGGCTCCACGCAGGTTGGGTGGGAGCAGATGGACCACCCACTTCGTGAGGGCAACTGGCCGATTGTCGCGCCGTCGCCTATTCCTTATTACGAGGGGATCAGCCAGCGGCCTATTGAAATGACGCGCGCTGATATGGATGGGGTGCGCAGCGATTTCGTGCGGGCGACACGGCTGGGTTTGCAGGCGGGCTTCGATATGCTCGAGCTGCACATGGCGCACGGCTATCTGCTGGCGTCGTTCCTTTCGCCGCTGACGAACCACCGCACGGACGAATTCGGAGGCAGCGTCGAGAACCGGCTGCGATTCCCGCTGGAAGTGCTCAAAGCCGTCAGGAAGGAGTGGCCGGAAGACAAACCGCTGTCCGTGCGTATTTCGGCAACCGACTGGGCGGTGGGTGGCCTCAGCGACGATGACGCATTAACCATCGTCATCGCTTTTCGTGCGGCGGGCGTCGACTTGATCGACGTCTCGACTGGCCAGACTGTGCCGACGCAGAAGCCGGTTTATGGACGCATGTGGCAAGCCCCCTTTGCCGACAGGATCCGGAACGAGACCGGCATTGCCACCATGGCGGTCGGCAACATTTACGAGTGCGATCACGTCAATTCCATCATTGCGGCCGGGCGAGCCGATCTGTGCGCAATCGCCCGCCCCCACCTGGCAAATCCTGCCTGGACGCTGGATGCAGCTGCGAGCCAGGGCTACCGGCCCCAGTGGTGGCCGAAGCAGTACCTGTCGGGCAAGAGCCAGTTGGAGCGCAATAAGGAAAGGGTTGCGGCACAGGGAGGACCTATATGACTTCGCAGCTCGCGGGAATGCACGCGGTCGTTACTGGTGCGAGTCGCGGAATCGGAGCTGTAGTCGCGGCTGCGTTGGTGGCGGACGGAGTACGAGTGTCCTTGCTCGGCCGTGACGAGGAATCTCTCAGACGGGTCGCAGCAGACCTAGGTCCGGACACAACCGCAAGCGGGATCACGACCGACGTGACTCAATCCGACTCGGTGCAGAAGGCATTCAGCGTGGCCCGCGAGCGCTTCGGGCCGGTGCAGCTACTGATCAACAACGCCGGCCAGGCCGCGAGCGCCAAGTTCACCGACACCGACGAAGCGCTGTGGAACCGCCTTATTGCCGTGAATCTGAACGGTACCTACCTGTGCTCGCGGCAGGCGATCCCGGATATGTTGCAGGCGGGATTCGGCCGGATCGTCAATGTGGCGAGTATCGCGGGCTTGCGCGGAGCCGCGTATATTTCCGCCTATGTCAGCTCGAAGCACGCGGTCATAGGCCTGACGCGCTCACTGGCACTGGAATATGCGACCCGCAACATCACCGTCAATGCAATCTGTCCCGGATATGTAGATACGGACATTGTCAAAAGCGCGGTCGCCAACATAGCGAGCAAAACCGGCCGCAGCGAGAGCGAAGCGCTGGCGGCGCTGATTTCGACCAATCCGCAGCGGCGCCTCATCGACCCGCGCGAAGTGGCCAATACGGTCATGTGGTTGTGCCGGCCCGGCTCGCAGAGCGTCACGGGCCAGAGCATCGTACTCGCTGGCGGCGAAGTGACTTGAGAAAACGGAGGGGGAAAACAATGCCGAAGGACAAGAGCACGCTTCTACTGGTCGAGCCGCACATCGACGCGGAAACACGCGTGCACGACGATCATCACCTGTCGGTCAGGTTGTGGTTGCGCATGTTGAGTTGTACCAACCGGATCGAGAACTTCGTCCGCCAGAGCCTGCAGGCCAATTTCGATACCACCCTGCCGCGCTTCGACCTGATGGCGCAGCTGGAGCGCGCCCCGCAGGGCCTGAAGATGAGCGAGCTGTCGCAGCGGATGATGGTCACGGGTGGCAATGTCACCGGCATCACGGACGGACTGGAGAAGGAAGGACTCGTGATTCGCGAGGTCGATCCGTCGGACCGGCGCGTATTCCGGGTGAAGCTCACCGCGGAGGGCCAGAAGCAGTTCCGGCGGATGGCCGCCGAGCACGAGCAGTGGATCATCGGCCTGTTCGACGGCATGAGCATGAAACAGAAGAACCAGCTCGTGGAGCTGTTGGGCGACCTCAAGCGCCATCTGAGTGACCATGGCTGAGATCACGCCCCGCCATTTTCTCTGGCGGCAGGAAGGCCGGGTCGGAGTCATTACGCTCAATCGGCCGGAGCGCAAGAATCCGCTGACGTTCGAGTCGTATGCCGAGTTGCGGGACCTGTTCCGCACCCTGGTGCAGGCCGCGGACATCCGGGTCATTGTGCTGAATGGGGAGGGAGGCAACTTCTGTTCCGGCGGGGATGTGCACGAGATCATCGGACCGCTGACACAGATGAGCTATCAGCAGTTGCTGGATTTCACCCGCATGACGGGCGATCTGGTCAAGGCAATGCGCCATTGCCCGCAACCAATTGTTGCAGCCATCGATGGTGTGTGTGCCGGTGCCGGTGCGATTCTCGCCATGGCCTCGGATCTGCGTCTGGGGACGCCGCGAGCCAAAACCGCCTTCCTGTTTACGCGTGTTGGTCTGGCCGGCTGCGACATGGGCGCTTGCGCCCTGCTGCCGCGGATTATCGGTCAGGGCCGCGCGTCCGAGCTGCTGTTCACGGGCCGCTCGATGTCGGCTGAAGAGGCGGCGTCCTGGGGCTTCTTCAATCGGGTCGTCGCGCCTGAGAGCGTGTTGAGCGAGTCGCTGCAACTGGCGACGGAGCTTGCCAACGGGCCGACTTTTGCGCATGCCATGACCAAGAAGATGTTGCATGCGGAATGGGATATGTCGATCGATGAGGCGATCGACGCCGAAGCCGAGGCGCAGGCAATCTGTATGCAAACCGAAGACTTCAAGCGCGCTTACCGGGCGTTTGCGGCGAAGCAGAAACCGCAGTTCGAGGGGAACTGAGACCGTGCGGGCGCGCGACTTCCTCGACTGGCCTTTCTTTACACCGGCGCACCGGGATCTGGCCGAGCGAGTCGATACCTGGGCGGCGCGGCAATTCGCTGCCGGGAGCGGTTTGCACGCCGAGCATCGCGACGCGGTTGACGAAGCGTGCCGGGTGTTGGTTCGCGACCTGGGTCACGCCGGCTGGACGCGCTATTCGGTGCCATTTCATGCCGAGTCGCCGCTTGCAGAATTCGATGTGCGCGCGTTGGCGCTGATCCGGGAGACGCTCGCCTACCACAACGGACTCGCTGACTTTGCATTCGCGATGCAAGGTCTCGGCAGCGGAGCCATCTCCCTCGCCGGATCGCGGGAGACGAAACATCGCTATTTGCCGCGGGTTGCTGCCGGTGAGGCTATCGCCGCATTCGCGCTTTCTGAACCTGACGCAGGCTCCGACGTCGCCGCCATCAAATGCAGCGCTCGACGGGACGGCGACACATATGTGTTGGATGGGCAGAAGACGTGGATTTCCAACGGCGGAATCGCGGATTTCTATTGCGTGTTCGCGCGGACCAGTCCGGCTGAAATTCGCCCCGATGGCTCGGTCGCGGCCCGCGGTATCAGCGCTTTCGTTGTTGACGCCAATACACCCGGGTTCTCTATTGCCAATCGCATTGATGTCATCGCGCCCCATCCGCTGGCGACCCTGGCGTTCGCAGGCTGTCGCATTCCCGCCGAAAACCGCTTGGGCACCGAGGGCGATGGTTTCAAGCTGGCGATGCGCACGCTCGATATCTTCCGCACTTCGGTTGCGGGCGCGGCTTTGGGTTTCGCGCAGCGCGCGCTCGATGAGGCGCTGAAACATTCCCTGGCGCGGCCGATGTTTGGCAAGGCGCTGGCGGATCTGCAACTGACACAAGCGACGCTGGCGGACATGGCGACCGAGGTGGATGCGGCACGCCTGCAAACCTATCGGGCGGCGTGGCTGAGGGACCGTGGCGACACAGTTACCAAAGAAGTCGCCATGGCGAAAATGTCAGCTACCGAATCGGCGCAGCGGACTATCGACCGCGCGGTGCAACTCTTTGGAGGCCGGGGAGTTGTTCACGGCGAGATCGTGGAGCATCTCTACCGGGACATCCGCGCCTTACGCATTTATGAAGGGGCTACTGAAGTGCAGAAATTGATTATTGCGCGTGAATTGCTGAGCAGCGCGCGCAAGGTATGAACGTCCTCAAGCCTACTCACTGGCCGCGGCCCAGCGGCTACAGCAATGGCATCGCCGTCTCGGGGCGACAGATTTTCGTGGCCGGACAGGTGGGCTGGGACGCGGAGCGCCGCTTCAACAGTACACGCCTGGCTGACCAGGTCAAACAGGCACTGCTGAACATTTGCGCCGTGTTGGCGGAAGCCCAGGCCGGCCCTGAGCACATCGTGCGACTCACGTGGTATCTCACGAGTCGCGATGAATATCTTGCCGACCTCGATAGCATCGGGACGGCGTACCGCGATGTCATGGGCAAGAATTACCCAGTCATGAGCGTGGTGCAGGTGGTGGCTCTGATGGAAGCGCAGGCCAAAGTCGAGATTGAGGCGACCGCAGTGTTGCCGGCGTAGCACATGTGGCGGCCGCCCGAGCGCATTCGCCATGACGCCCGCGGAGGTCGATGGCCAACCGAGGCCGAAGCCGCTGCGTCACGACTATTCTCCCCTGTCCAGGTCGGACCCGTATCGCTAGCGCAGCGCACCTGGGTGCCGGCCATGGTTCCGTGGCGTGCCAGTGAGGACGGGTTCGTCACTCCTGACGTGTTGGACTGGTATGAGTGCTTTGCACGCGGCCGGCCTGGCGCGATCGTCGTTGAAGCCACCGGCATTCGCGATGTTCCCAGCGGGCCGCTGCTCCGTGCGGGTCATGATCGATTCCTGCCCGGGCTGAGCGATCTTGTGCGTGTGGTGCGAGAAGCCAGCGGCGGTCACACCCGCCTTTTCATTCAATTGATTGACTTCCTCGCCATCAGGCGGCGGCCGGTGCCGGCTCGATTCTTTGGTCAGTTCCTGGCGATCACGCCGCAGCACCGGGCGGCGTTCGGAGATCCTGACGCCACTGAGGCTGAAGTACGCGCGTGGCTCCTTTCATTGACGCCAGAGGAAGCTGCAAAGGCGCTCGATGCTCGCGAACTGAGCGCGCTTGAGTTTGGGGCGCGCGAGCGTGTGACGGACATGCATCTGGAACACATTCAGCACCTTCCGACTCAGCTTCCGATGTTGTTCGCCAATGCAGCGCGACGCGCTCGTGAGGCTGGATTCGACGGTGTGGAATTGCATTTCGCGCACGCGTACACCATGGCATCTTTCCTCTCTCGATCCAACACGAGGAATGACGGTTACGGAGGTTCGTTAGCCAACAGGGTACGACTTCCGTTGGAGGTGTACTCGCGAGTGCGGGCGGAAGTAGGAGCCGATTTTGGAGTCGGGTGTCGGTTTCTGGCGGACGAGTGCATCGACGGCGGCTCCGATACTGAGGACGCCGAATTTTTCGGCTGTGAGCTCGCGCGCGCTGGAATGGATTTCCTGTCGCTGTCACGGGGCGGCAAGTTCGATGACGCGCGCCAGCCGAAAATTGGTGACGCGGCGTACCCGTACACGGGCCGCAGCGGCTATGAGTGCATGCCGTCGTACTATTCCGATGCCACCGGCCCATTCGGCCGGAATCTCCAGTCCACCGCGCGAATCCGGGCAGCAGTTCGCGAACAGGGGTTTTCGACTCCTGTGGTGGCTGCCGGGGGGATCCATGGGTTCGAGCAGGCCGAAGCGTGTCTGGCGAACGAACAGGCGGACATTGTCGGGTTTGCGCGGCAGGCGTTAGCCGACCCCGATTGGTTTCGAAAGGTGCTCACGGGGCATGGGTCGCAAGTGCGCCTGTGCCTGTACACCAATTATTGTGAGGCGTTGGATCAGCGTCACCGCCAGGTGACATGCGAGTTGTGGGATCGTGAGCGGCTCGACGAGCCTGGGGTCAAGCGGTCGGCGGATGGCAAGCGGCGACTCACGCCACCGGCGTGGCGGCCGTGAGGCGCGACCGGTGGCCCAACACGGGCGCCGGCCCTGACGCCCCTGGTGCGGCCCGTTGCGGCGGCGCGACCGTCAGGCCGGTCGCCATCAACTACTGCTTCTTGTTCCACATTCGACACCACGCGTTGGCGTCGACGTTTTTTCCGGGGAAGAAGGTGCAGGGTCCACCGGCGGGATCGCCAGCCTTACCCTGATACCATGAGCAGGTCGCGCAGGTGGTACCCGCCTGGTAGGTTGGGCTCTTGCCTTTGTCGACATGCTTGGCGTCTGACACGTATCCGAGCGCCGCGGCTACCGAATCTTTCTCGTTGACCTTGGGTGCCGGCGTATCAGCGAAGGCAGTGCCTGCGAAAAGCGACAGAAAGAACAACTCGCGTCGAGAAATTTGATTGCTCATGCCGAACCCCCGAATAATGCGCGGCCGATCATAGCGCTTAGGAGCATGGATATGCAGATGGTTCTGATTGTGTTGATAGGACTTCACATCCTCGCGGGTGTGTTCTGGGCCGGCTCTACGTTTGCGATCGTCCGCTCCGGTGGCGCGGGCGCGCCAGCCCTGTTTGGACCTCAGATGGGTGCCGCAACCCTCACAGTTCTGGCTGGAATCGGCCTGTGGGGAATGCTGCATCGTGGAGGTATGGGACCGATGGAGCACACGCTTGCACTGGGCGCTTTGTGCGCGGTTGCAGCGGCGGGGGTTCAGGGCGCTACGCGCCGGAAGAACCCGCTCAAGGGTCAACGCATTGCGGCTGCATTGCTGGCGATTGCGGTGGTGTGTATGGCGATTGCCCGCTACGTCGGATAGCCCGCACCGCATCCGCTGACGGCTTCGGCTACCATACCGCTCATGCGTATCACTGCAATTCTCGCCCTGTTCTGCACTTTGGCTGCCTTGTCATCGCCTGCACGTGCCGAATGGCACGAGCGTAACGATGCCATCATGGGCACCAGCATCTATGTCGAGGTATGGGCCGAAGATGCAGCTAAGGGCGAAGATGCCATCGATGCCGTGATGGCCGAGATGCGCCGCATCGACGAGCTGATGAGCCACTACAAGCCGGAGAGTCAGCTTTCGCAGATCAATGCGCGCGCCGCGCAGGAGCCCGTACAAGTCGATAAAGAGCTGTTCGACCTGATCAAGCTCTCGACACACTATTCAGTGATTACCGAAGGGGCCTTCGACATCACTTATGCGAGCGTGGGGCACCTCTACGACTTTCCCCATCACGTCAAGCCCACGGAAGCCCAGATCAAGGCGGCTTTGCCGGGCGTCAACTGGCACAACATGTTACTGGACGAAGAGCATCATTCGGTGCGATTCGAACACCAGGGCATGCGCATTGATCTCGGCGGAATCGGCAAGGGCTATGCCGTCGATCGCGGCATAGCGCTTTTGCAGGCGCGGGGAATCAAACACGCGTTGGTCACTGCCGGCGGCGACTCCAGGATTATCGGTGATCGGATGGGGCGGCCGTGGATGGTTGGGATTCGCAATCCCGACGATAAGGACAAGGTGGTTACGCGTATCCCTATCGTCAATTCCGCGATGTCGACCTCGGGCGACTACGAGCGCTATTTCGACGAGGGTGGTGTCAGGTATCACCACATCATCGACCCGCGCACGGGGCACTCTGCCAGCAAGGTTCGCAGCGCCACCATTCTCGGTCCCACTGCTACGCAGACCGATGGCATGTCGAAGACGGCCTTCGTGCTGGGGCCTGAAAAGGCGCTCGAGATCATCAATCGGATGCCGGAGTACGACGCTATCTTCGTAACGCCGGAGGGAAAGGTTCTCTACTCGAACGGCCTCGCGCCACCCAAGGCGAAATAGGCGCTACTGCTCCGTGCCGCCGTGTAGCGCCTTCAGCAGCGCATCCACCTCGGCCTCCGCCGCAAGCCAATCCTCTTCCTCGTGACCGGACACGAAGCCTCTGCGCTCGGCGCGTAAGTAGGCGCCTTCGGCAATCATTCCCCGCCTCACGTCTTCACTGACCGTGACTGGCTGTGCAGGTGTCTTCGCTACTTTCTTCCGAACGCGTGGAGCGGTCGATTTGGCGCGTGCACGCGGCGCGGCAACGGGGGCCGGCGGCGGAGCCTTCTCTTCGGAAGCAGTACGACGAGGCTCGGGCGGACGGGGTTCGGTTGGACGGCGACTGGCCATCAGGTCCTCCTTCAATGGAATGCTGTAGTGAGCTTGCGGTCATGCGCACGTGCGTGCAAGCCAAGACGACACCATAGCTGACGATTGCGCCACCGCGAGGCGTTGCCCCAAGGTTGAGCGCCGTAAGCGTGCACTGTGGGTGTGTCGGGCGTATGTCGGCCTGCCGGCCGTGTGCCGGCGTGTGTCGGGCCGAACGTCGACCCGTCCGGCAATCCGTCCGCGGACGGTGTCCGGCAAGTGTCCGGTGTCCGGCGACCGGACACCTCGGCATCCCCATAAGTTATTGAAATTAAATAACTTACAAACTGGCACACCCCGTGCAATACAGCAATCACCATGAAGATCGCCCAACTCAAGAGCCTCTCCCCGATTGCATCGGTCAGAGGCACGGAACACCAGGACACCGTCATCGCCACACCAGCGCAGCCGTGGCACAAACGGCGTTGGGTACGCGCGTCCGCAGTTGGTGCAACTGTGGGTGTGCTGCTGATCGGCTGGTTGATTCACGCGTGGTCCAACTCCAACCACGTCATCGCGGCTGACCGCCTACGAATCGTCTCGGTGGTCAGCGGTCATTTTGTCCGCGACGTCGCTGCGCAAGGTACGGTCATCGCCGCCATCAACCCGACACTGTTCTCCATCGCACCAGGCACGATCAGCTACTCCGTTCGTGCGGGCGACACCGTCACCAAGGGCCAAGCCCTCGCGACCCTGGAGAGCCCCGAGCTCAACAACGAATATCAACGCGAGCGCGCCACTCTGGACAGCCTCAACGCCGCGCTGGAGCGCCAGCAAATTGAAATTCGACGGCAGCTCCTGACCAGCAAGCAACAGGCGGATCTGGCGCAAGTAGCCATCACCGCCGCTGAGCGTGAGCTCAAGCGAGCCCAGTGGGCCTGGGATCAGCGGGCGATGAGTGAGCGCGACTATCGGCGCTCCATTGACGATGTGGCGACGGCCAAACTCAATTTCGAACATGCGCGCGATACCGCGGGTCTCGAGCGCGACAGCGTGGTCCTCGATCTGAAGACCCGCACCCTGGAGCGCGATCGCCAGGCGCTGGTGGTGGAAAACCTCAAGCGCAGAGTCGAAGAGCTGACCGTGCGCTCGCCCGTCAACGGAATGGTGGCCAATCTTGGGCAGGCAGAGAAGGCTCGCATCGCAGAAAGCGCGCCCGTCGTCACCGTCGTAGACCTCACCGCCCTCGAAATCGAATTTCAGGTCGCGGAAACCTATGCCCGCGACATCAAGTCCGGGATGTCCGCCGAAATCACCCTGGATGGCCGCCTGCAGACTGGCATGGTGACCGCAATCTCACCCGAGGTCCGCCAGAGCCAAGTCACCGGCCGCGTGCGTTTCCGCGGCGCCCAACCGCCAGGCCTTCGCCAGAACGAGCGCGCCTCGGTGCGCATCGTGCTCGACGAGCGCGACCACGTGTTGAAATTCGAGCGCGGTGCGCTGGTCGACGAGAGCACACACGATGTCTACGTCGTGCGCGGTGACCACGCAGTGCGAACCCCCGTACAACTTGGAGCCGCCTCTGTCGGTGAAATTGAAGTTCTCCACGGCCTCGCCGCCGGCGACCGGGTCATCGTTTCCGACACACGCGACTTCCATGATGTTCCTGACTTGTTGATAGCCAATTGAGGCCTCCAAAGGACAACGCCCATGCTCAAGATGCAGAATGTCGGCAAGGTCTATCGGACCGATCTGATCGAGACTCACGCACTGCGCGACTTCTCGCTCGAAGTCGCCGCCGGTGAGTTCGTCGCCGTCACCGGCCCTTCGGGCTCGGGAAAGACCACTTTCCTGAATGTCACCGGCCTGTTGGAAACATTCGAGACCGGGCAATACCTGCTCGATGGCAGCGATGTGAGCAGGCTCTCGGACGATGCGCGCTCCCGGCTGCGCAACGAAAAGATCGGCTTCATCTTCCAGAGCTTCAACCTGATCCCCGATCTGAACATCTACGACAACGTGGATGTACCCCTACGCTACCGCCGGTTGAAAGCGACGGATCGGCACGAGCGGATCTCGAGCGCCCTGGAATTGGTCGGTCTCGCATCGCGGGTCAAACACATGCCCTCGCAACTCTCGGGCGGTCAGCAGCAGCGAGTCGCCATCGCCAGAGCCATCGCGGGCGATCCCGCCTTCCTGTTGGCCGATGAGCCCACGGGCAACCTCGACTCGCTCATGGCTCGCCAGGTGATGGACCTGCTCGAGCAGATCAACGAGATGGGTACCACCATTGTCCTGGTCACTCACGATCCGGAGCTCGCGCGCCGCGCGCACCGCAATGTGCACGTTGTGGATGGCCAGATCTCCGACCTGAAGATGTACGAGTCTCGGGCTGTGGGCGGCGCGCAGACTCTGGGTGCAGCGAGGGCCTGAAGATGTACAGCTACTATCTGCGACTTGCACTGAAGAGCTTTCGGCGCACCCCGGGACTCACGGCATTGATGGTCGGCGCGATCGCATTGGGTATCGCCGTATGCATCATGACCATGACGGTCTACCACGCGATGTCCGGCAATCCGATCTGGTGGAAGAACGATCGGTTGTACGCCGTGACCATGGACAATTGGAATCCGAATCAACCCGAGGACCCTCAGCATCCCGACCTCCCGCCGCCACAACTCACGTTCAAGGATGCTACTTACCTCCTCGGATCGAACATCCCTGAGCGCAAGGTAGTCATGTACGCACGACAATCGGTGCTCACCGGAGGTGTTGCGGAGCGTAAGCCGGTGCCTGTGACCACGCGCGTCACCACAGGCGATTTCTTCGCGATGTTCGACGTACCGTTCAAGTATGGCAGCGCGTGGAGTGCCAGCGCGGACCAGGGCGCTACCCCCGTCATAGTGCTCAACAAGGAACAGAACGACAAACTGTTTGGCGGTGCCAACAGTGTCGGCCGCACGATTCGCTGGGACGATCGTGAGTTCCGGATCGTAGGCGTGCTGGACACGTGGTCGCCAACGCCGCGATTCTATGACCTGAACAACGGAGCTTTCAGTGAGCCCGATGACGTCTATATTCCCTTGGGCTGGACGCGCACGCTGGGTCAATACCCGAACGGTGGAAACACCAACTGCTGGAGACCTGAAACAGTCAACACGTTCGCGGACTTTCTCGAATCGGACTGCGTCTGGGTACAAATGTGGGTGGAGCTGCCGGACAAAGCGAGTCGTGAGCGCATGCAGGCGTTGCTGGAGGGATACTGGGCCGAGCAGCACAAGGCTGGACGCTTCCCTCGCCCTCGCAACAACCGCCTCACCGACGTCGGGCAGTGGCTGAAAGATAGAGGCGTCGTGCAGAACGACAATCGCATGCTCGTCGGCATCGCATTCGCATTCCTGGCAGTCTGCCTGCTCAACACGGTCGGAATACTGCTGGCCAAGTTCTTGAACGGTGCCGCGATCGCCGGCGTGCGCCGGGCGCTCGGGGCCAGCCGTCGGCAGATTTTCATACAGCATCTCATTGAAGTTGGGGTTCTCGCGACCGTGAGTGCCGTACTGGGCCTCGCGCTCGGGGCGCTTGGTCTCCTGGGCGTTCATTCGTTATACGTCACCAATGATGTAGTGGACGCTGTGACGAACGCACAGGGCGGATACCAACAGCTTACCCATTTCGACACTGTCAGCGTCCTGTGGGCACTCATGCTTGCGATGGTGTCAGCGCTGGCCGCGGGCCTGTACCCGGCCTGGCGCATCGGCCGCGTATCGCCAGCCGTGTATTTGAAAAGCCAATAACGAGCTCGGAGATTAATCATGAGTTTCGATATTCGACCTGTTGCTTCCTCCCTGCTGCGCAATCGCACTGGTGCGGTGCTCGTGGCCTTTCAGATCGCCATCGCGCTCGCGGTACTGGTCAATGCCGTCTTCATCGTGCATCAGCGCATCGAGAAGATGAACCGGCCCACCCTGATCGACGACCAGAATCTGTTTGGTATCGGGGTCGCCGAGTTCACCGACCGATTCAACTACGATGCCTCGGTGCACGAGGACCTTGCATACCTGCGCGGCATTCCCGGCGTAGTCAGCGCCTCTGTGACCAATTCAGTTCCACTGGGCATCAGCGGCAGCGCCACCAATGTTTGGACGCAACCGGACAGCAAGGGGAATCGGGTTCAAATCAACTATTTCTCAATGGACGAGCAAGGCTTGAACACGCTGGGAGTGCGACTGCTTGCCGGGCGGAATTTCCGCGCGAGCGAAATACTGCCGCCGGTGTCGGCCAGCGACTACACCAAATTCGTGCCGCAGCTCATCGTGACCCGGTCAGTGGCCGAACAGCTGTTTCCACACCAGAATGCACTCGGCAAGACTGTCTATACATCGCTGGGACAGCCTGCGACCCTCATTGGCATCATCGACAACATGATCGGCACGGGATGGGTGGGTTACGAGGCGTTGGACCACGTGGCGATCATGCCGCAGTTGCCGAGACTGTACGGCTTCGAATACATCGTGCGTACCGAACCCGGGCGCCGCAACGCAATCATGCGGGCCGTGGAGGAGCACCTGTCCACCTCGAACCCGAACCGGGTCGTAAAGTGGGTCCGCTCCGTGGAGTATTTCAAGAATCTCCTGTATCGCGACGATCGCAACATGCAGGTGTTCCTGATCACTGTGACGGTGCTCCTGCTGGGCATCGCATCGCTGGGCATCTTCGGCCTCGCCACCTTCAACGTAAGCGCCCGGACGAAGCAGATCGGGACGCGCCGGGCAGTTGGCGCGCGCCGGTCCGATATCGTGCGTTATTTCATGGTGGAAAATGCGCTGATCACCACCACCGGCATTGTAGTTGGATGTGCCCTTGCGTTGGCGATCGGGTACTGGCTCTCCCTGCAATACCAGCTACCCCGCCTGGATCTCTATTACCTGGTCGGCGGCGTGCTGGCGTTGTGGATGATCGGTCAGCTCGCCGCATGGCAGCCGGCGCGCAGGGCATCTGCTATTTCTCCGTCCGTGGCTACCCGAACCGTGTAATTGATAGCATGGACGCTTATGCCCTCGTTACCCAAGGCTACCGTCCTCATCATTGACGACAACGAGGCCGTTCGCACGGCCTTTGATGTCCTGTTGTCGATTCATGGGGCGCGAGTGTTGACGGCCGGGTCGCCGGCCGAGGGGCTGGCCCGCCTGGGCCGTGAGCAGGTGGATCTTGTAATCCAGGACATGAACTTCCGGCGGGAGGCGACCACGGGCGAAGAAGGCGTAACGCTGTTTCGCGAGATTCGCACCAGGTATCCCGATTTGCCGATCATTCTGCTGACGGCGTGGACGCATCTGGAAACGGCGGTGGATCTCGTCAAGGCGGGGGCCGCTGACTACATAGCAAAGCCTTGGGATGATGTGCGCCTGCTCACTACGTTGCGCAATCTTTTGGACCTGCGTAACGCACGCGCTGAGGCCCAGGCACTGCGCCTGCAACGACAGCAAGCTCGTCAAACGCTGACCGATCAATTCGATCTGCGCGGAATTGTGTACCAGAGCGACGCGATGCATTCGGTCGTATCCACCGCTACACAGATTGCTCACGCGGACGTACCTGTCCTGATCACCGGACCGAATGGCGCGGGTAAGGAGGTTCTGGCCGACATCGTGCAAGCCAACTCGTCAGTGCGCGCGAAGCCGTATCTGAAGGTCAACCTGGGAGCGTTACCCAACGAGTTGATTGAGGCCGAGCTGTTCGGCACCGAATCCGGTGCGTTCACGGGCGCACGGGCTCGCACGGGACGTTTCGAGGCGGCGGATGGCGGCACCCTGTTCCTGGATGAGCTGGGCAATCTGTCCGGCGGCGGCCAGGCGAAGTTGCTGCGCGTTCTGCAGACCGGCGAGTTCGAGCGGCTGGGCTCCAACACCACGCGGCGAACCCGGGTCAGAGTCATAGCCGCTACCAACAGCAACCTGCGACTGGCCATTCGCGAGGGGCGATTCCGCGAGGACCTGTTCTACCGCTTGAATGTCATTGAGCTGGAAGTGCCGGCGCTGGCCGACCGGCGCGAGGATATAGGAGCCCTGGCGGGGCATTTCCTCGAGCCGGGATTCACTCTCAGCGCGGATGCTCTCGAGGCTCTCGCACGCCATCCGTGGCCGGGCAACGTTCGGGAGCTACAGAATACGATTCGGCGTGCTTGCCTGCTATCAACAGACAGGACTATTACCGGGTCGTCGCTCGCGCTGCCGGTAGCCACGGCAATCCCGGAGGAGACGAGTCTGGACCGCGATACCATCCAGCAGGCGCTCGGGCGGGCGCAGGGTGTCGTTGCCCAGGCGGCGCGTGAGTTGGGACTTTCCCGGCAGGCTTTGTATCGTCGCATGGAGAAGTTAGGGCTAAGGCCAAACCCATGATGCGGACTTCCCTTGCGGGACGCGCCGCAGTTGGCATGAGCGCAATGGCTCTGCTGGTAGCAGCGGCAACAGCCACCGCCGCGCATTTTCTACACAATCCTCTGATAGCCGGGCTTGCGGGGTTGCTCGTCGCGTGTCCCCTGGTGTTGTGGTTGGCCCATGCCGTGACACGCCCAATGTCGCGAGTGCTGCGTGCCGTCAGCGACGGAATCGTCAGCATGCGTGACCATGACTTCAGTATCAGCATCCGTCGCATCTCCAACGACGAGATCGGTGATCTGGTGACTGCGTACAACGCCCTCGGTGACCTGCTTCGCCGCGAGCGCCTCGACCTCCACCAGCGCGAACTACTGCTGGATACTGTGATTCAGACGACGCCGCTGGTGATGGTATTGACCAACTCGGCCGGCAGGATCGTGTACAGCAACATTGCCGCGCGCCAGCTTTTTCACGGCGGCCGCAAGCTCGAAGGACTCGACCTCATGAGTCTGCTCGCGCAGGCACCTGCGCCCTTGCGGGAAGCACTGACAGGCAATGCCGATACTTTGTTCACGATGGAGGTGGACGGCGAATCACAGGTCTATCACTTCTCACAGCGGCGGTTCCACCTGAATGCGCAGCCGCAACAGTTGCTGTTACTGAAGCAACTGACACGCGAGCTTGCGGCGCAAGAAGTGGCGGTGTGGAAGAAGGTGATCCGGGTGATTGCGCACGAGCTCAATAACTCTTTGGCGCCGATCACCTCCCTGGCGCATTCAGGTCAGCTTTTGACTCGCCAGCCCGATCCCGTGCAATTGGACCGGGTGTTCACCACCATTGCGGAGCGAGCCGCGCACCTGGCCACTTTCATCGACGGATACGCAAGATTCGCCAAGCTGCCGAGGCCCCGTCCGGAGCCCGTCGAATGGCCGCTCTTCATGGCACGGCTGCAAGCAGCCATGCCCTTCCGGCTGGCCGGCGCATTGCCGGAGCGCCCGGGAAGTTTCGATCCGAGCCAACTGCAGCAGGTCATGATCAACCTGTTGAAGAATGCCGCGGAATCGGGCTCGCGGCCCGATGACATCAGTGTGTCGGTCCGCGAGGCGGCGGAGAATTTTGTGCTGGAAGTAGCCGACCGCGGCACGGGACTCACCGCAGACGTGCTGCGGGATGCGCTCTTGCCGTTCTACTCCACGAAGGCCACCGGCACCGGCCTGGGGCTCACCCTGTGCCGCGAAATCGTGGAGGCGCACGGCGGTCGCCTCAGTCTGGCCAACCGCCCTGACGGCTCGACCGGGACGGTCGTTACGCTGTGGCTCCCTTGCGTCGCGCCGAAGACTTGACCTGGCGAGCCGACTTCGCGACCTTGTGCATGCCATTGCCACCACCGTTGCTCGAGCCCTTGCGGCGGTCGACCCGGGCGTAGTCATTGCCCTGGGCGGCAATCGAATTGATGGTCTCGCGGCTCAGGCTCTGCAGATATTTGCCGAAGTCCTTGCCCAATTGCGGATGGCCGAGGGCAAACTCAACAGTGGCCTGCAGGTAGCCGAGCTTGCTGCCGCAGTCGTAGCGCTTGCCGGTGAAGCGATGGGCGTAGACCGCCTCTTCCTTCATCAGCGCGGCAATGCCGTCCGTCAGCTGAATTTCGCCGCCGGCGCCATGACCGATCTTTTCCAGGTGCTCGAAAATGGCGGGCGACAACACGTACCGGCCCACCACGGCAAGATTCGACGGCGCATCCGCCGGCTTCGGCTTTTCGATGATGCTGTTGACCCGGCTGGTCGCGGACTTGTCAGCCTCGACGGCCACGATACCGTACTTGTCGGTATCGGATTTCGGAACGACCTGCACTCCCAACACACTGGCGCGCTTTGCCTCGTAAACCTCCGCCATCTGCCTCAGGCAGGCGACCTCGCTCTTGATGAGGTCGTCGGCCAGATGTACGAAGAACGGCTCTGCGCCCACGGCTGGCTGCGCGCACAGCACGGCATGACCCAATCCCAGAGGCGCCGGCTGCCGGATGTAGATGCAGGAAGCATAGGAAGGAAGCACACTGCGAAGCTGATTGAGCAGGTCACTTTTACCTTGCCGCTCCAGCATGTGCTCGAGCTCCTGGTCCGAGTCGAAATGGTCCTCAATGGCGCGCTTGGAGGCGCCAGTCACAAACACCAGGCGGGTCGCCCCTGCTGACAATGCCTCTTCCACCGCGTACTGGATCAGGGGCTTGTCGACGACGGGCAGCATTTCCTTAGGGCTCGCCTTGGTGGCCGGCAGAAACCGCGTACCTCGGCCAGCCACTGGAAATACGGCCGTGCGAATGGCCGACGTGGGGTTCGTCCTCATCAATCTGTTCTCCTGCCGACTACTGCTTGTTGAGCTTTAAGTCTAACGTCCTGGAATGCAGCAAAGTATATGCCAGCGCACAAATTAGGCTTCCGTGCGCTCGGCCCACTTGAAAACGGCGGGTCGCATGCTGTCCCAGGAGCGGCACTTCGGGCAGTGCCAGTACCATCCGACGCTATGCAGGCCGCAATCATCACACTGGTAACGGCCGCCGGCATCGCCTATGCGGGTGAGCAAGGCGCCCAGCGTCGCAGCATCCGCCGCAGAATCGACGCCAGAGTCGAACTCACGTGTCACCGATGGCAGACGCCGAACATCCTGCGGCGGGAGTGCCGTTGCAAGCAGCCAGGCGAGTTGTCGCCCGCTGACACGGCCGTTGCGTTGCAGACGGCGAGCAACCTGACACAGCACATCCCCCTCGCCAACTGTTTTGGCCAACGTCAGCACGCGCGGGATGATTTCGAGTGCGAGCCCCGGGAACGCTTCCAGCGCCGTCAAATACAGCGTTAGCGACTCCCCCGAGTTACCCCCCAGCTCTGTAATCCGGGCGGTCAATACCTGGGCGCGCGGCAGGTCAGGATCGTGAGTGCCGGCTTGGCGCAACAAAGTCCTGGCACGCTCGGTATCACCCTGCAGCAGTGCATGTTCGGCCAACTCGCACAGATAGTGGGCTGCGACCGTGCGGCGTTCAAGTTGCAGGGGTTGCGGCAGGTCGTGAAAAATCTTGAGTGCGTTGGCCCAATCGCCCTGCTGTTCGTAAATACGCAGCAGATGATCCAGTGCGGCGTTGCGATACTCCCGCGACGCAGCCAACTCTTCCAGCAACCGCTCAGCGCGGTCCATGAGCCCGGCGCTCAGGTAATCGAGCGCCAGCGCGAATGCCGCCTTGTCGCGCAGGACCACGGCGCCCTGCTCGCGCAGGCGCGAGTGGATGGCAATGGCGCGGTCGACCTCACCGCGGCGGCGGAACAGGCTGCCCAGCGCAAACTGGATTTCGGCCGCGTCGCCATCGGCCTGGGCCATGCGCGAGAAGATCTCGGCGGCATGGTCGAAACGGTCGTTGATGAGGTGATCGAGGCCAACGTAATAATCACGTGGCAGGCGCACGGTGCGCGCGGCGCCATGACGGCGGCCGAGTATCCAGGCGGCGAAGCCGACCGAGATAAAAGCCAGCCCCAATAAGATCGGTGGCAACTCGAACATAGCTGCACCGAATGTAACAGTGGGATTGTTACAAGGCTATTGTCGATGGGCGCGAATTGCGGCGGCAATTCGCGCGGACCTCGCGCTGCGCCAATCCCCGGGGCCCTAGTCCCTGATGGGCCGGTCAGCGCCGTCATTCACCCGTTCGCGCAAGTCCTTCCCGGGTTTGAAATGCGGGACGTACTTGCCCGACAACGCGACCGCCTCGCCCGTTTTCGGGTTGCGTCCCTGGCGAGGCGGCCGGAAGTGCAGGGAGAAACTGCCGAAACCGCGGATTTCGATGCGCTCTCCCTGCGAGAGCGCATCGCTCATGATCTCCAGTATCTGCTTCAGCGCCAGCTCCACATCCTTGGCTGGAAGGTGCTTCTGCTTCGCAGTAATGATCTCAATGAGTTCCGATTTCGTCACGAGCTTGCCAGTACTCATGCGGTCTTAGGCAATCCGTCGCATCAGTCGCGATCCGAGCCGATCTGTTCCTTGAGCAGATCGCCCAAGCTCGTGCCCGAGGAGGTGGATGTCTCGGAACGGTAGCTCTGCACAGCTTCCTGTTCCTCATGCATCTCCTTGGCCTTGATCGACAGTGAGATCGTGCGGGACTTGCGGTCCACGCCCGTGAACTTCGCCTCGATCTCCTCGCCGACCTTGAGAACCGTACGCGCATCCTCGACGCGGTCGCGACCAAGCTCGGAAGCACGCAGCTGCCCGTCGATCCCGTTGCCGAGATCGATGACGGCTCCGCGCGCATCCACTTCCTTGACCACGCCCTTGACGATCGTGCCCTTGGGGTTTTCGGCGATGTAGGCCGAGAACGGGTCCTTGGCGAGCTGCTTGATCCCAAGAGAGATACGCTCCCGCTCCGGATCAATGGACAGCACCATGGCTTCCAGCTGCTGGCCTTTCTGGTAGTTGCGTACCGCCTCTTCGCCCGGCAGATCCCAGGAGATGTCCGACAGGTGCACCAGGCCGTCGATGTTGCCCGGCAGGCCGATGAAAATACCGAAGTCGGTAATGGACTTGATCTGGCCGGAGACCTTGTCGCCACGGTTGTAGTTCTCGGCGAACTCCTTCCACGGGTTGGCCTTGCACTGCTTCAAGCCCAGTGAGATACGACGGCGCTCTTCGTCCACGTCGAGCACCATGACCTCGACTTCCTGGCCGGTGTGCACCACCTTCGCGGGGTTGACGTTCTTGTTGGTCCAATCCATTTCGGAGACGTGGACCAGGCCCTCGACGCCATCCTCGATCTCGACGAACGCGCCGTAGTCGGCAATGTTCGTGACCTTGCCGAACACGCGGGTGTGCGGCGGGTAGCGGCGTGAAATGTTTTCCCACGGATCCGCCCCAAGCTGCTTGAGGCCGAGGCTGACACGCGAACGCTCGCGGTCGAACTTGAGGATACGTACATCGATCTCGTCGCCGACTTTGACGACTTCGGAAGGATGCTTGACGCGCTTCCACGCCATATCCGTAATGTGCAGCAGGCCGTCGATGCCGCCCAGGTCCACGAACGCACCGTAGTCGGTGAGGTTCTTGACCGAGCCGCGTACGACCGCGCCTTCCTGCAGGTTGTCCATCAGTGCGCTGCGCTCGGCGGAGAACTCCTGCTCCACTACGGCACGCCGCGAGACCACGACGTTGTTGCGCTTCTGATCGAGTTTGATGACCTTGAATTCGAGCGGCTTGTTCTCGAGGTACGACGTATCACGCACCGGCCGGACATCGACGAGTGAGCCCGGCAGGAATGCGCGGACGTTGTCGATTTCGACGGTGAAGCCGCCTTTGACGCGGCCTGTGATCACGCCAACGACAATCTG
>Ga0307509_10003072_pt1 | contig 25928 bp, 24 predicted proteins | sample 10_EM_MG_FD_202245 | JGI IMG/M metagenome (GOLD analysis project Ga0307509, IMG submission 202245) | Populus trichocarpa ectomycorrhiza microbial communities from riparian zone in the Pacific Northwest, United States - 10_EM | ecosystem: Host-associated > Plants > Roots > Unclassified | place... | reverse complement strand
CATCAGGAAAACCCCTCATTTGCTTTTTGCTACTTTTACTGCTTTTATTGCTTTTTTTGTGTAAAAAAAGTAAAAATTTGGAAAGTACAGACTACTTGTGACAAGCCAACCCCTTTACTTTCCATGTACTTTTTCACTACTGCTCTACTTTTTTACACAGCTCAATATTTTTTCATGCAATATAACTGAGACTACTTCCATTTTATCACTACTTGTCATTTTTTGGCTGTACTTTTATGTACTTTTGTGACCTAGAATACTTTTGAAAGCAATGTACTTTTTTGACTGCCTTGGAAAGCACTCTGGCAAGTAGAGGACTTGGCTTTTTCATGCTTTTTCATGCTTTTTCTACATTTTTCATGAAAAGCACCAAAAAAGTAGAAAAAGCACCAAAAAGCAAACAAGGGGTTTTCCTGATGTAGTCCACATTGTCCCAACAAGACTCTGGAGTCCAAAAGACCAACTTGAATATGGTATTGCCGATGACAGGCTGCAAAGCATCGTAAAAGACAAGCTCTGAAATGCAGGAAATTTTACTAAATTGTTGTAAGGTGCCTGGCGTTGAGCACGAAGGCAACAAGGGTGAGGAACAGTGCAGCGATGCTCGATCGTAAAAGTCTAATGCAAGATAAATAGGAGGCATGGGATGGAGAGCGAACGTCTAAACCAAAGGGGGATAGGAAAATGCACGAAAAGGTAACCCAGATGAAGTTATATACAGTAAAGATCCACCCAACACAGACCAAGGGGTGGGGGGCAGCGCACAACGCGTGCTAGCATAGTGTCACCAAGGCCAGGGCCCATAACCTGGTGACATGTTCAAGAGCCTCATCCTAGATGAGTTCACCCAGCATGAGCTCAAAAAACCACAGGCCTCAAGCACCAAAGATGAAGCCTTTGCTGTGGAAGCCCCCAAGTCCAAGAAGCAATGCAGCAATTGCAATAAGCGCAGCCATCTCAAGGCTGACTGCTGGGCCAAGGGAGGTGGCAAGGAAGGTCAGGGGCCAAGGAGGGGCAAGGACAAGGATAAGTCCAAAGATAGCACTGCCGTGGCAGAGAAGAAGGAGCTTGACACATGGGCAGTGATTGAGGAGGTGGACACTGACGACAAAGACAAAGCGGAGACAGTAGCTGCAGCTGGGGGGTCCCTAGCGCAGCCAGAGCGAGTGCACAGCACCGCTACCAAACTCTACGACTCCAGAGCATCGCGACACATGTCACCCTTCTGCACACATTTCCTCAACTACAAGTCCATCAAGCTGCAAGCCATTTCGGCTGCGAATAAACAAGCGTTCTATGCTGTGGGGACCGGAGATCTTCGGATTGAGGTCTCCAATGGCAAGTCTTCCACTCCAATTCTGCTCAAAGATGTCTTTCATGCCCCCGATATAGGAATTACAGTTGTCTCCATCGATCACATCACAAAGGCCGGTTATTCGGTCACCTTCCGGGCAAGTGTTTGCAAGATCAGGAGGCCTAGCGGCACAGTCATTGGTCGCATCCCCACAACTACAAACGGACTTTACAAGGTGCGGTGCACATACGCAGTGTTACAATCCACCCTATTTTTCACCTCCCTCATACCCCTCAGCATCCACTCCAAAGCCCCTAGCCAAACCCCTACCAGTCCTACCGCCATTGCCACCTAGTGACCCACCTAAAGATGTCACTATGCACTTGCCAATACCAGCCCAACCACCAGTCGAGCCCCTCATCCCTATTCCCTGGAACATCCACCGAAGGGAGTATTCCTCAATGGAGTTATACCAAGAGCCACCCCCAGTAGAGAACGTACTGGAAGACCCAGACAGTCCTATGGAGGACGCGCCACCTTTAGAGCCAGAACCAGTCATGCACTATGAACCTGATGTACCTGGAGGGCAGACACATACCTTATCCCCGGAAGAGTCCCCTATCGAACCATGGCAAGCATACCTCACTTAGTCTAACAGTCCTGTATCCTGCAAGCACTCCCTGTCACCTACAAGTCCCTTATCCACGCCTATATGCCAATGCACCAGTAGAGAAGGCAGCTATCAGTCGATCATGCCTGCTGCCTTGTCGCCTATAGCCAGCACCTCGCCCCAGAGTCAGGGCCACCAGTCGACCTCCTCAGAAGAGTCTGCAGACAATCCCCCATTCATGCACAGCTCCACAGAAGATGTGGATAGCAACATGGCCCTTAATTGGGTTACCATCAAGTCTGACTACCATAAAGGGTAGCTGCTTACTTCAGACGCCCATTAGACTGTAATGGGCGCGCGGCAACCAGATTGCCTCGGATCAATCTCAAATCTCGTCGTCATGATTGCATCATGACGATGCTTCCCTTCTCAGAATGACCCGTCATTACTAGTACCCAGTTAAGGATAGATTAGGCAATCCCCTGACATATGATTTTGCTCTTGCTTCATCCCTCTTGTAACACTCATACAGACCGCAGCACTTGGCCGCGGATATCATGACGATACAGATAGCTCTGTCACTACTAGTAGTACCTCTCCTAGTAGTCTTGGTCCGTGCGCGGACGTGCCTGTATATAAGCGCTCAGTATTTCGACAGTCAAGCCCTAAGCTTGACTTGGTTTCCAATACAACCATTGTCAATCCCTTCATAGCCCCTCTACTTGTTTGCCCAGCACACTCTGAGTCATCTCTAGCAATACTAGAGAACTCTACTTGTTTGATAAACTCGCCACCAGAAGAACTCTTAGTACAAGTCGTACTATCAAGGCCTGTTGCAGCCTTAACACGCAGCCTCCATAGCATTGGAGCATGTCAGTCTACCAATGCTGCACTGCCGGCTTGTGCACATCGCCCCCAACACCATCCGTGTGCTTGTCAGAAGAGGCGCAGTGGAAGGCATGGAACTCATAGACAGTAACACCCCATTCATCTGCGACTCATACGAGCATGCGAAGCTCACATGCAAGGTTATCCAGAAGGAGTGGGAGGCACTGCTGGCTGATGCTTTTGGCGCGGAGGTGCACACCAACCTGTGGGGCCTGTCACCGACACTAAGTCTGGGCAAGCGAAAGTATTATATCACATTCACTGACAACCACACTTGCTACACCTGCCTCAAGATCTTGCTTACAAAGGACGAAGCCTTGGACGCCTACAAGGACTTTGTGGCATGGGCCCAGACTCAGCATGGGGTGTGCATCAAACACCTGTGCTCAGACTGTGGTGGCGAGTACACCAGTGGTGCGTTCAGTTGGTTCCTCAAGGAGCAAGGCACAGAACATTGCCTCACCACTCACAACACACTGCAGCACAACAGCATTGCGGAGTCACTCAACCACCGCCTTGTGGAGCGTGTGCATGCTCTCCTACATCAGTCTGGACTTCCCAAGATGCTGTGGGCAGAGGCGCTGCATTTCACTGTGTGGGTGAAGAACAGGACCTTGACTAGGGTGCTCGGTAATGTCACGCCCTTTGAGAAGCTTACCAGGCAGAAACCTAACATTGCAGGGGTGCCCGAGTGGGGGCAACGCATGTGGGTGCACACCACTGCGAACTAAAATCTGGGTGCACGCAGAGTCATTGGGCACTGGGTCAGTTTTGACAAGGACAGCATACATGCCCATCGCATCTACTGGGCCAAAGCTGCTGCTGGACAACCCAGAGTATCCGTCAAGCGGAATGTCAAGTTCATTGCGGGTACAGAGGTTATATCCATCACCTCATCTCCATCCTCTCCATCCGCTCCCACACTCACTGCACCACCCATTGCACTGATGCCCAGCACCACACCAGCAACCAGCACCCCTACTCAAGTTACAAGTGCACCCCAGCAGCCTCCAGCCGCTACTGACAGTGGGGAAGAGGAGATTGAGGTTGAAGATGAGCTCACAGACACTCTGCCACTGCCAGCATCCTAGGGCAAGAAGGCGAAGCCCAGCCAAGCCACTCAGCCCACACGCTGATCATCGCACATCTGCAAGCCCTCGCAGAAGGTTGCAAGCGGAGATGGGGGCATGCCAGGGCCTCCAGGGCATCATCCAGACTTCAACGAGGACTCTAATGCACTGACAGAGCTGATCACAGAGATGGACACACTCTCAGAGGAGGAGTGCAATGAGAGCAAAGGCGCCTTCCTTGCAGAGATCGAGGAGGCGATTGCAGCAGCAGTTCAGGATGCAGAAGGAGATCCGAGATCATTCCAGGAGGTGCAGTCTCACTCTGACTGGCCATGCTGGAAGGACGCAATGGACTGCAAGATCCAATCACTGCAGCAGGCCGGCACTTGGGAGACAGTGCCATGCCCTCCAGACAAGAACATCGTTGGCTGTAAGTGGGTCTACAGGTTGAAGCATAAGGCAGACAGGACCACTGACAAGTACAAGGCGTGCCTTGTCACACAGGGGTTCAGCCAGATCTATGGCATGGATTATCTTGACACCTATTCCCCTGTAGCCAAGCTTGCCAGCTTCTGGACCATCCTCGCACTTGCTGCGTGCTTCGACTGGGAGGTTGAATGCTTCAACTTCAACTCAGCATACCTCAATGGAGAGCTGGAGGAGTTGGAGGAGATTTACATGGAGCAGCCACCAGGGTATGAGGAGGGGGGCAAGGATTTTGTTAAGAGGTTGAGGAAGGCTTTGTATGGGCTCAAGCAAGCAGGGCACAGATGGTACAACACCTTCAAGCATGAGCTAGCTGACCTTGGTTTCTGTGCCAGCACCGCTGATCCTGGAGTGTTCTATGCTTGGATCAAGGGCAGCATCCTTGTCATCGCTGCACATGTAGATGACTGTGCGATGACTGGACACTCTGGCAAGCTCATCACCATTTACAAGGCCAAGCTCAACGACAAGTTCCCTCTTACTGATCTCAGACCCATTAACTCACTGCTCAGAATCCAGGTCACCTGCGATCGAGCTGCATGCACCATAATGCTCTCCCAAACATCCTATATCAACACTATCCTATCTTGGTTCTCTCTCACTGATGCTAAAGCATATCCCACTCCTATGGTCCCTACCGCCTCCTACTCTACACACAACTCCCCTTCATCCCCCACTGACCTTGCATGCATGTGCAAAGTGCCTTACTGTGAAGCAATAGGCAGCCTCATGTATGCTGCCATTGCCACCTGCCCTGACATAGCCTTTGCCATGCCAACCCTGTCCAGATTTCTGGAGAACCCGGGGGAGGCACACTGGCAGGCAGTCAAGTGTGTGTTCCACTACCTTGCTGGGACATACGATCACACTTTGACATATGGAGCTGAGCGACATGAGCTTCTTGGGTACACTGATGCTGATGGGGCATCGCAGGAACACCGCCATGCCATTTCAGGCTATGCATTTCTCATAGATGGGGGTGCAGTGTCTTGGATGTCACGCAAGCAGGAGTTGGTGACATTGTCCATAGCAGAGGCGGAGTATGTTGCAGCTATACATGCTGCAAAGGAGTGCATATGGCTGCAACACCTTATTCATGAGCTATTCCCCTCACTGATATCACAGACCACTCTTCATTGTGACAACCAGGCTGCGCTGGCACTAGCAGTTGATGACAATTACCATGCGCACACAAAGCACATCAACACTTGCTACCATTTCATCTGTGAGTGTGTTGCATGGAAGGTAATCGATCTTGTGTACTGCCCGACCGACGACATGACTGCTGACATTCTGACTAAGGCACTTCCCCAGTGGAAGGTTGCATGCCACAGTCTGGGATTAGGCCTGCGTCACCTGTCCAGGGGAGTGGTGGAATCTGGGACTGATGAGGGATGCACAAGGCAACATCGGGGAGGAGAACATTGACCGGGGGCAACGCCAAGTGTGGCCCCTTGTCTCACTTTGATTTCGAATGCCTCTGGCACATTTTCTTGCTTTGATCAGACTAATTTCATTTCATCCCAAGTAGGGCGGTGCTGCATGTATGTACAAGGCGTCGCTGCAATCTCTTTACCACTTTGGACCATGTGCCCCTGAGCACAGACCTTTGGCCCCACTCAAATGGGCATCCTTATCAATGCAGCCCCATCGGCCAAGGGCCACTCATTGCCTTATCGTTTCCCCATCACCCTCAACACTGCACACTCATCCTGTGCCATAGTGATGTTCATATCCTTCCCTTTTGCTCAGTATGATCACATTTCACCTTCATCTTGTTGCAGTGGAGTCACTTGATAGTGCTCCACATGCTTTTATTGATGTGCGGACTATATAATCATGCCCTCATAGGGCTGGCAATGCCATCTGCAATTTCTCTTCAAACTCCCCCTTTGTGTGCATGATTCAGTTCACTTGTGTGCACTGCCTTCCCTCTGTCTTCACCTCTGCTACTGCTGCCTCACCAGCTCCGCCAACTTGTTCGATCCCTCAGCAAACTCATAACCTCTCACCACAGGGCCCATAACCTGGTGAGAGGTTATGAGTTTGCTGAGGGATCAAACAAGTTGGTGGAGCTGGTGAGGCAGCAGTAGCAGAGGCGAAGACAGAGGGAAGGCAGTGCACACAAGTGAACTGAATCATGCACACAAAGGGGGAGTTTGAAGAGAAATTGCAGATGGCATTGCCAGCCCTATGAGGGCGCGATTATATAGTCTGCACATCAATAAAAGCATGTGGAGCACTATCAAGTGACTCCACTGCAACAAGATGAAGGTGAAATGTGATTGTACTGAGCAAAAGGGAAGGATATGAATGTCACTATGGCACAGGATAAGTGTGCAGCATTGATGGTGATGGGGAAATGATAAGGCGATGAGTGGCCCTTGGCTGATGGGGCTGCATTGATAAGGATGCCTGTTTGAGTGGGGCCAAAGGTCTGTGCTCAGGGGCACATGGTCCAAAGTGGTAAAGAGATTGCGGCAATGCCTTGTACATACATGCGGCGCTGCCCTACTTGGGATGAAATGAAATTAGTCCAATCAAAGCAAGAAAATGTGCCGGAGGCGTTCGAAATCAAAGTGAGACAAGGGGCCACACTCGGCGTTGCCCCCGGTCAATGTTCTCCTCCCCGATGTTGCCTTGTGCGTCCCTCGTCAGTCCCAGATTCCACCATAACGCGAGATAAATAGGAGGCATGGGATGGAGAGCGAATGTCTAAACCAAAGGGGGATAGGAAAACGCACGAAAAGGTAACCCGGATGAAGTTATATACAGTAAAGATCCGCCCAACACAGACCGAGGGGCGGGGGGCAGCGCACGACGCGTGCTACATGGACATCGGCTGTTGCGATGTGGGCGATCCGCGAGTCTTGTTCTATTAAAGACAAAGTGTCGATCGAGTGGCAGCGAGAGTGTAAGACGGAAGGGCCGAAGGCGAGGCGAGAGTGCGAGTGCAAGGAAGACGTGCCAGTGGGTGACAAAGAGAGCCTGAGGTATGTCGGCGCGAATTTGCAATTGTCAAAAACGAAAAGGGTCGCGTCTCGTCCTGTGAGGTCACCTTACAACGCGATGAGCAAGTCGAGCCCAGCGCAGGACAAGCCCATCGACTGTATCGTCTCGGCCCTTGCCTAAATTTCAGAGCCGCGATCTGCGCCGCACTCTCATTGATGTTCTGCTCTTGCGCCAACGCCTCCATGAGCGAAGTCCACTGTTTGATCTGTCACGTGTCTTACGTTGATTCACCAGTTCGTTCATAACGCGAGGCGCTGTCGACTGGGCCTAAGTCTCACGTTGTCTCTGCGCTATATCCACTAGCAAATATGCACCGATGATGTGCTATCCCGCCATTCATACCCGCAGACATGGTGGGGGACCCTGGCAACAAACCGAACTAGGGTAATTATATAACTAGTCACAATTGCATCCAAGGTAAAACGCAGTAAATCATAGGAGCCGGATTCCCTACAATAACTGTGTCCTCACGATTCTGCTGTAAACCAATAGTTAGCTCCCACGGCTCCCCTAAATGAACACAACTACTAACCGACAACGCCGAATCATGCACCATAATGCACGAAATTCACCCAACGCTCCAAACTCCACTCTTCATTTGCTATCCTTCCGCGCAGGTCTATCACAGCATCTCGAAGTGCTTCCGCCGTTCTCTCGTAATAGCATGCCCCTTGCTCCTCCCCTGTCGGGAATACCGAGTTGTAGAAGTTCTGCGCCAGGTGTCGGCCATCCTTGTCTGCCATCGCCCACATCGTTCCAACAACACTTCGGAATCCACAGTACTGCATCGCAGCGGTCAGATGCAGCGCCTCGTCCGAAAGGCTCCCGTCCGTCAGCTCTGCTGTGTGACAAGCAGCAAGAAACGCAAATTCCGCATTGGGAAGTCGAGACCGAATGATGTCTAGTAACGTGAGCCGTTTGCCCCCGTAGAGCTTGAACGAAGAGTCGAACGGCTTCTCTGGTTCGAGTAATCCGTGACATATTATATGGACAAACCGGCGATTCTGGAGGCACTTCAGCACGGCAGTGGGTGTCGCCCTCGCCGCGATGAGCGTTTTCACCTGAGTATTGACAGACTGTACGACGCGCATCTCGCCCAATGCTGCCTTCATAGATTCATCTTGCTGTGCGACGAGGAGTAGTGATGGCTTTGGTAAAATGTGTGACCCCGATCTGTTGGATTCGATCAAAGCGGAGAGTGTTGGCGTGTACGATGGGATGTATAGGTCGAGGAAATATCGAGGATCGTCAGAGTCAGATGGAATCGGCCCCATAGCATGGAGTGGAAGTGAGCAAAATGCAGCTGTTGGACACCACCAAAGTCGAGATTGTTCTGGTACGTCCAATTCATTGAGCCTTTGAATCACTGGCCGACCTACGAGTTCATAGAGTTCCTTGAGTACAGAACGGAGAGCGTCATCGTATTCGGCTGATCCGGGGCCTTTCTTCCTTGCGCCTAATAACTGATAGTGCAGCTTGTTCGCTCGGTCATAGAAATCGTCGGCTGTGGAAATGAGGGAGGGGGGAGAGTCATAAAGGAGGATGATGATGTCCGAACGCCATCCGCAGTGGTTGATCATGATCACTGGTCCAAGCACAGCAGCAAAACGGAGATCATCAAAGGACAGTGGTTTCAAGAAGGACTCCAATCCTTTCCGTGCCCGTATTTGGGAAATGAGCTTGTCACGATCATCTGATAACTCCCTTTGCCGCAGAACGAGACGTCCAAATGGATCCATCCCTTCAAGAACCTCTTCCCCGTCATCACCATAGTTGTTCTGAGCGAAGGTCAAGGTCAGCACCTCGAGATCCTGGTTGATCGCAGCAAACTTGTCTGCTAAATCGGAGTCAGAAGCGCGGAGTTGGTCGGTCGAGGAACGAAGGCCGCGCATTTCTGACCAAATCATGGCTCTTCCTCGTTCCAAGGTTTCGACGGCCCTCTCGAGTTGACTTGTTTGGACATGGTAGGATGCGCAGTCTAATGGCAGGGTCTCGTAATTGTTGCGCATCGCAACAAGTCGGGAGTTCTGTATTTCGACAGTTGGGGCGAACATGAGAGGATCCCGCATTAATGAGAGTGCGTCGTCATATGCAGTTGAGGTGGAGGGGTGACTATAGGACCGTGAAAATCGCGCCCAATCACATGAAGCCTTGAACCGGTCAGGAATCCTGTTACCTCTGTTATCGACTACTGTTTGGAATAGTTGCATGATTTCATCGAGGTCTTCTCTGGAGCGGTGTAGGGTGAAACGGATAAAAAGTAAGCCGATGAGTAATGGGGCTACCCTGAAGCCCCACATCGTATTACTCATCATGTGATCCCGAAGAATCGAAATCCCCTCCTCGACGTATTCGAAGTTAACTGTAGAACAAAAGGCACGGACGAGCAGTCGACCAAACAGGCTGACAGCTTGACATTTAGACATATCGCTAAGGTGGGAAGAAGCGAGCAGACGTCGACAAGGCTCGATAAACCCTTCAATGTCTACCTCGTCAGGCATATGACAAACAGAGAGGAGTGCGGTGAGACACCGACACTCAGCCTCTACAGGTCGAAGCCCAGTCCCTTTCGGGGGGGATTCAAGAGGTGCAATTAGCTCCCAGAATGACATGCCAGAGATCACTGAGTGGCAGGAAAGTTCTCGAGGGTCCCTAGCACTGAAGTCGTCGAACTTGAAGCGCTTTGACTGAAGGAAGTCAAGAAAACTAACGAAAGAAGGACGACTGGGATCTTCATGAGGAATCACATGGACCAAGTTCCGCCATCGATAGAATGCTTCCTCCAAATACTCCGGCTTCTCACATACTTCCACACGGGCCAGTGCGAACTTGGAAATCAAAAGTGACGCGTCTCGGTATTGACTTGGGTTATCCCCAGGGGCATGAGAAGTGAGAAACTTGTCCAGGACGACTTTTCCCTCTTCGTAATCATCGTTCGAATCCGTTATACCGAAGCGGTCGTAAAGGGTGGAGGCGAGTGTGATGGAGAGTTCGTCCGAATCGGGTAGGCGAGTTGTCGCCTTCCGTAAGCAATCTACGACCTTTGCGGGAGGTTCTTTCCCTTTTCCCCAACATTCATGTCGGTGTTTAACCACTTCAGCAAAGTGAATGATGATACGAGCCGAGGTCGTCGAGATGTCAGAGTCAAGAAGCTCAAGGCAAAGGTCCGCCATTTCCTCAATGTTTTGCGTCACGTCTCCAAGCTCCAACTTGACTTGTTGTGCCAACGCACACACAAGTTGTGCTTTGACCACATCGGGTGACATGTTGAATGGTCCGGGAGACCGCCCGCAGAGATACCTTAGGTAGATAACGGAATGCTTGACATCCTCGGGGTGCTGAGTGTGAGTTGATTGGAGAAGGAGTTGCGCAATTAAAAAGAAATTGTCGGTGATGTTCGAGAGGCGTCTATCCAAATGGGGTGGGAGGAATATTGCTTCTGTACAGTGAAGGATTGATTGTTCGAGATCGTCTACTTGTCCTAAAAGGTGGTAGCGCTCCATCAGTGCGATTGCCAGGTCTTGGATAAGACTGATGCGCATTGGATTGGCTCTCGGGAACGTCCTGACGACATGGTGAAGACCAGAAATATAGTGGTTAAGTTTATGGAGACGATCTGAGAAGATGGAATCGTTAGTAAGATATAGGATGGCCCAAAATATTGGGGACCAGGTCACCAGGTGGACCAGATCTCGAACTTACGTTGTGGGTCACTCATACTGGTAGCCCCACCGAATAACCAGAAGACAAACCACAGGTTTCGGACAATTGGTGATTTCGTGTGTTGTGGAAGCACAAAGATACGAGTCGGAATGGATGTCCCTGAGACAACAGCGATTTAGTACATTTGGGACTACGCCTTTAACGCGTGCCCTAGGTCTCGGACAATTGGTAATTTGGGGTGTTGGGGAAGAGGAAAGGCACGAGTCGGAATGGATGTCCCCGAGGCAACAGCGATTAGGCCGTCAGCAAGGTGACGTCTACTAGGACAACTACTAGTAGGGTTACTAGGATCACTGTACCAGGCAATCATCGGAGCGCCATCTGCGGTGGTTGATTCTAACTACTGGTCCGTGCACCGCGGCGGCGCGGCGGCCAAATGGGTTTATCCTAGGCGCTCGAGTCAGCTTGCCACCTGTTGCACTTGGCTCCTGTCTCCTCACTGCACAAGCACCACTCACGCTAGTGACAACAGCAAGAGAGACAACTTTGCGATAGTCCAGCTACAACCCACCAGTAGGATGACTTCAGTGTCTCACAGTGACTGATATCATTAGCTGGAATAAACCAACATTGTATTCCCTGGTCTCTAGTTACCAAGTGCTAACTTATTGTTTTCATGATGGTTTTGCGGTTCCTGATCCGATTCAAAGCATGATCCGCCTCGCATACCGAATACCACACACTCTAACCCTCTAGACTCTATCTGTATCCCGCGAAGCGGAATAACATTTCTATATAGGTTGCGTTCAAGCAGTGCTACTATCGCATATGCTCTTTGTACGACGTGATGAAGGGAGTGTGGGGGGCATGGCAATCGCGGGCTAGCTTTCATTGCCAGGCTAGCCACCACACTGTCTAGCGAGGGGACAAGGCCTGAAAACTGCGCGACTCGATTTCTGACCGGGGTATAAGACGCAGCTAATCCTTTAAAGTCTTTCCCAATCGCGCCAAATGATAGTTGATTGATGGTCTGTGCTGTTTACGCTTCATTGGCTGTCGTATGCGGTAAAAACCATCAGTTCCCTAAGCGAAACGAAAATAAAAAAGAAGAACCGCACCGCCGTACGCATGCATTCAAAGAGAGTCTGAGCATGCTCGCGACAAGCCCCGATTGATTTGACGTCTTTCGTGGCTGCCCAGCATCCGAGCATCGACGCGAGTTGTGGGCCGCAGAGCACCACAGGCGGGTCTGTGGGAAGGAATAAGAACGGAATGTATCAAGGGGTGTTGCAACTCGGAGATGGCGAGAATAGAGAAACAACAAGAAAAAGAGCAGAAAAAAAGGAGTAAAGGGGAGGGACAGACTGGACACGCGTACTCTTTTGTGGGCGAACTTTGAGTTTCTTGATCTGCATGATGCCACGAAAACAAAGAAAAAAAGGAGAATACGCGAGAGTTGCGTGTCTTTTTACGCGATGGGCCTTGCTGCGTTGAAGCGAATAGAGAGTATATGGCAGGCGGTGGTACGGTACGGTCGCGACGCGTTAAAATAACGGACGAGTTTGGTGAGCGGATAGCGTCGGCGTCGAGCGGAGACGAGATCGAAGAACGGACCTGGTGTGGTTGCTTGCTCGCGCCGCGGGCCGCGGGCCGCGAGGCGCCACGTGTGCCTGAAATAAAAAGAAAGTCGTGCCCACCCCGCAACACACCTTTTCGCCGCCCACAACCGCTCCACGATACCTCCTCACTCGCCCAAATGGCCGTCCCTCGCCTGCTAAACAAGAACAACTCCGGTGAGCCGCCCCGGTATTGACTCGGGTCTTTCGCTCTCCTCTGTGTCGTCGCTGACATGTCACCACCGCTCATGGTCAGCCGTCAAGCGCATCATGCAGGAGGCTCGTGAGCTTGCAAACGACCCGAGCACCGAGTATTCTGCTGCACCACTAGAGGTTCGTTCTATCGTACCACCCCTGTCTTTCATGCTCACCTTCCCGCGCGTTGCTCTAGGACGACATTTTTGTGTGTAGTTCCACGTTGCTTGTATCGCTGCCACGTATCCAATGCTCACTTTCGATAAATGCGGACTCCAGGAGTGGCACTGCACCCTGCGCGGACCTGCGGGCACAGATTTTGAGGGAGGATTATACCATTTTCGGATCCGGCTGCCAGCAGAATATCCATTCCGGCCTCCAAGCATCATGCTCCTCACCCCCAACGGCCGGTTCGAGCTAAACACCAAGGTGAACGCATATATCTCGTCGTTCCTGTTGGATATCACGCGCTGATACAGACATCTTTGATCAGATCTGCATCAGCTTCACCAACTGTGAGGTCTTTCCCCAAACTAAGCATGATCATAATTCGATGTTCACTTGGTACCGCGACAGATCACGAGGAATTGTGGCAACCTGCTTGGGGAGTCCGGACCGGTGCGTGACACTTTGGACTGGATCCATGGCTCTTTCTCAATCGGCCCATTCTTTAGCCATAATCGGACTCCAAGGTTTCTTCCCCTTGAAGGGACAAGCCGCTATGGGTGTCGGTGCGCTCGAAGTTCCGACAAGTGAGCGCAAGCGTCTCGCCTCCTTGTGAGTATCGCCCCGACTTTCTTTAACCCCTCTCCAATCACTCACCTCGTCCAAATACCCAAGGTCGAGGGAGTGGTATTGCGTACGCTGCAACCGGTCAAATCTTGAATGCCTGCCTGATCCTCCGGACTCAAGTGATTCTTCTACATCTGATCCCTTACCTGAGGTCAAACCGTCTCCGGAGACGGAGGTTGTACCAAATACCACGGAAGCAATGCCGCCTCAAACCGCAGAAAGCAACGCCTCCGTATCTGTGCGGGAAGCAACACCGGATGGTGCAGATAGCGCCCCTCTGTCGGAAAGTGTGGATGCGACCTCGGTTATCACAGAGCCTCCTGCGAGCGCTCCAACTCCGTCGCAGAATTTCTCAGGTGGTCGTGGTGCTCGCCAAGCTGCTGGCCCGGCACCGCCTTTCCACCCTTCTCAAACACACACGATTGTGCGCCCGCCGATGCTTTTGGATACGGCGATCTGTGTTCTTCTCGTGCTTGTGTTTGCGCTCCTCCTCCGGCGTATCTTCTAGGATGACATGTATAGAGAGGCACGGGAGACAATTTAGTCTAGTTATATTTTATCCGTCATATTTTTTTCTCGCTACCTATAATTATTCATGGGTCCCACGGAATACTTCGGATTGATGCTCGGTGTATGAACCGAGTATCGCAGCCATGTTGGGCTGAAGCGAAAGAAATTGCAACGACACGTGCCCTTTACACGAAAATAAGCTTTTTTTCGTCGTCAGTGTACCGGCCAGACGCGCACTATCTTCACTCTTCTGTAAGAAGTACGAGCAAAATTAGCTTGGGGGCATGATTCCAACCTCCCATACTGTAGTGTTCCAGCACGCGCAGCACACATGCGGTCAATAAACACGGGAGAAAGAGCGACAAACAGGTGGCTATCGCGGGCACTAGGCACGTACCAATTGGGCGTTCCGATCTCAGTCCAAACAAAGTCACCTGGCGCGTCAACACCGCGCTCGCCAATTTCACGATCGTAAAAGTAACATGTACGCAACGCAAACACCATGCGGGTCCTGTGCCCCGGAGCGAACAATGGACTTCCGTAAAAAAAAAAAAAAAAAAAGAAAAAGAAAATAGTAAGCGTCATCCGGTCTCAAGGCTGGTCTACTCGCCATCGTTCCTCGTCTAGTAACTTAATTAACGTGATCAGCTGCAGGGGGCAATTAGGGGCACAACTTCTGGTTCTTACCTCAGCCACCTGTGCCCTGCCCGAGTTTACCCACCAGAGCCATCTAGCATCCTAAAAAGTGAACACCTTCACAAGTGACATGGAATATCCAGGTGAAGATATCTTTTGTGTGGCGTCTTCTTTCGATTGCTGAAGGTTTATTCAGGCCATTCGACAATTGACATGCTTTCCGACGACATACTCCTACATATATTCGATTCCTATCGTCGGGAATGGATTCTGAATCTGGTTAGACTGGGTATGTGGCCATGGCGTGCTCTTGTACACGTATGTCGAAGATGGCGACGCATCGCCTTCGGATGCCCTCACTATCTCAAGCTGTACCCTTCATGCGAAGCCAAAACAGACGTGCATGCGGCGCTAGATATCTGGCAAGCGCTACCTCTCAGTATCTTCGCAAGACTCAATGAAAAATATGCGTATGACAACATCATCAGCGCACTGGAACACCGCGATCGCTTTGCGGTGATCTACCTCTTGGAACTCAATCATTACGAAATCGAACGATGCATCGCCTTGATGCAGGAACCTTTTCCGGTTCTGAGGTCTCTTCACCTTATGGCAGATCAGCAGAAGAAGCTTGTCATTAATATTCCTGGTACATTTTTGGGTGGATCTGCCCCTCTTCCTCAGAGTATTCGTTTGTGCGGCTTCCGGTTTCCAGGTCTGCCAAAGCTTCTCGCATCTACTAGTGACCTTGTCTACCTCAACCTTAGGGATTTCCCGATGACTGGCAAAGGACACATTTCGCCTGATGCCATGACAACATGTCTTTCGGTATTGACCACGCTTCGATCCCTCACCCTCATCCTCACCTCCTCCTTTCGACTGCGGGGGTCCCCCTATCCAACGGACCAACGTCCCCCTTCATCGGCACACACTGTCCTCCCAGCTCTCACTCACTTGTTCCTACAAGGTCCCCATGGGTACCTAGAGGACTTTGTGGCCCGAGTCGATACCCCTCTGCTCAATGGCGCCAGCTTAACCTTCACCGATGAACCCACGTTTGACGACCCGCGGGTTCCCCAGTTCATCCGTCGCACCAAAGTCTTCCACCTTCTCGATGGAGTCGAGCTGTCCTTCCATAGAGAAAGAGTCTTCGCCTATGTTCATTCATCGATCGGTCCTGCAGACGTTTACTTGTCGAGCCAGCGCTCTGGGTTACCCGCGCAGGTCGCGATTGCGGAGCAGATTTTCGCTCAGTGGCCGCCCCTCGTTTCTCACGTACAATTGCTCACACTCGACGACTATTATCATTCTTTTGAAGAGGAAACGTTGGGGGAAACCGCCAAGCCATGGCTGGGCCTCCTTCGTCGATTCAGCGTCGTGCATACTCTGCGCCTTCTTGAGAGGCCTACAATGTTCCATCTTGCACACATTCTGCGGGACCTCGAGGGAGAAAGGGCTACAGAAGTGTTGCCTGCGCTCCGCACCATCGAGTTGATCTATTCACCGCGATATCCATCAGAGGCTTTGGATTTATTAAGACCATTCCTCGCTGCGCGCGAAGAGTGGGGACAGCCTGTAGTCATAAATGTTGGTTACACGTTTTAAATGCCGAGTATCGCAGTTGTGTTGAGCCTAGGCAGAAGAAATGGCATCGTCTCTGTTCCGTCCACATGCGCAAGCGTTTGTCCTGTTATCAGTATACAATATCGGTCTGACACACATTTCCCCCTCTTCACCGGCACAGTATCAAGCACGAGCAAAATTAGCTCGAGGGCATGCTTACTAGGCTACAAGGCCTGTGTTCTTTTTCACAGTAGTGGTGACCATGCCAGTGCTCTACTCCTATAGTATTCAAGTCGAGAGCTCGAGATTACCATTTGAAAAAAGTGACAGCAAGGATGGCAAACGCTGCAGCATTCAAGTTGGAAACGAGCTCACAAGCTGTACTGCTACTAATTTCTGAGCCTTGCTCACAGCGCGTGCCTGTCGCCCGACACGTGACGTCCGAGTCCCTCTCACCCCCATCCCGCGTCTCACCCCACCCGTGCTACACACCTCACCTCCAAAACTCGTCTTATTTCACCCCTATTGGCATAAGATCGACTCTTTCCCCTTCCCGGCCAAGTTCCCCTTCTCGTCACGCTCCAATACCTATAGCCGAACACTTGCAGATCGCCCAAACCTCATCGGCCGACGTCGCGAGTACGTGCTGCCTCGAAAAGCCCATCGCTCCACGTAGCACACACCGTCCATCGTGCCTCGCAAGTCGGCCATTGGTCTGGACCACATCTCTGTTGGGAAAGGATTTTATATGGGCTCGTTCAGGTCTCTTTGCGTGCGTTTTCTTTATCTCCGTTTTGCCTTGGATGTTCCGCTCTCCATCCCAGCACTTGCTCTTTTACCTTAGGCTTGTACCATCGAACGTCCCCACACCCTCATCACTCTCATCGTCAACGCGCTCGCTTTTGCGCCCCTTACCACAATTCAGTAAAATTTCTCCTCGTCGTCATCGTGCGGGTCTGTCGCCGGCAGGACCGTGACCCTCTGTGTTTGTCTCTCTATCTCTACCCCCTCCAACCCACTTTTTTTTGCGTAGAATACTTGTCTCTACTGTCTCAGACCCGCGTATATAATACCCCGCGCCTGGCCTCGTCAAAGGCTGGCATCTGCGGCCCACATTCTCCCTTTGCTTTCATTTTCGCGTGCTTTTGCTCTCGTTCGACAGTTTGACGACGAACCGAGTTCGCCGTGCCACCAATCGCGCGTTTCTCTCGCCGCGCCGTTCCCGTTCGCCTTAACCGACCGCCTCACGCCTCGCCACAGCCAACCGCCGTGTGCCTTGTCATCACCGTCTACGCCTCGCAATCGTCAACCGCTCTGCGTCTCACCATCTCATCAAGACTGCTCATCGCTGTTCCACACATCTCACCTCGCGTTCGCCTTCCCTCGCTTGGCCCTCTTGCGCGGTCTCGCCCATTCGGGATCCCTGCGGTCTCTTGTTCTCAAGAACTACTTCCAGACTCACTACAAGTAGTTGGGTCAGTCCAACTTAGCACCTTAAATGACGACAACTTTCCAAACGTTCCCCAGCTTGGATGAGTATTTGAGTATTCGCCGTAGGACCGCGACTGTGTGGCTTGGGATGAGTGCTTCAAGCTGTCGCGCATCACAACTTTAATTGGAAGTCAGTCAGTCCGTCCAAGTCTTAGTCAAACGTGATCAGCTAGCAGGTGACACTTAGGGGCAACCACTTCTTCTCGCTTCCCGCTAACCCTATTTACGGGCTCTCGCCTGTCCCAAAGCCATCTAGCATCCTCCAAAATGAACACTTTCACAAGTGACCAGGAGTGCCCAGGTGAAACTATCTTTTGTGCAGCGTCTGCTTTCGACTGCTGATGATTGCTGTTCAGGCCATTCGACAATTGACACGCTTTCCGACGACGTACTCCTATGCATATTCTTTTTCTGTCGTCTGAATCTGTCTATGTGGCCCTGGCGTCATCTTGTACACGTATGCCGAAGATGGCGACGCATCGCCTTTGGATGCCCCCACTATCTCAAGTTGTACCCTTCATGCCATTCCAAAAAAAAGGTGCAGACGGCGCTAGATATCTGGCCGGCGCTGCCTCTCGGTATCCTCGCAACTCTCAATAAAATAGATGCGCATGTTGACAACATCGTCAGCGCACTGGAACACCGCGGTCGCTTTGCGAAGGTCCACCTCTTGAATTTCAATCATTATGAAATCGAACGATTCATCGCGTTGACGCAGGAACCATTTCCGGATCTGAGGTCTCTTCACCTTACGGCAGATGAGAAAATGATGCTTGTCATTCCTGACACGTTTCTGGGTGGATCTGCCCCTCTTCTTCAGAGGATTCATTTGAACGGCATCCGGTTGCCAGGTCTGCCAAAGCTTCTCGCATCTACTAGTGACCTTGTCGACCTCAGAATTGAGCGGTTCCCGATAACTGGCGAAGGACACATTTCGCCCGATGCGATGGCCACATGTCTTTCCGTATTGACCAAGCTCCGATCCCTCACCATCAACTTCTCCTTTCTACAATGGAGGTCCCCCCATCCAACAGACCAACGTCCGCCTTCATCGGCACACACTGTCCTCCCAGCTCTCACCTACTTGTTCCTATACGGTCCCCATGGGTACCTAGAGGACTTTGTGGCCCGAGTTGATGCCCCTCTGCTCGATGACGGTCACTTGGCCTTCACCGATGAACCCACGTTTGCCACCCCGCGGGTTCCCCAGTTCATCCGTCGCGCCAAAATCTTCCACAAGCTTGATGGGGTCGCGCTGTGCTTCCATGAAGATCGCCTCGACGTCTCTTTTCATTCTTCGATCGGCCCTGCAGAGTTTCACTTGTCGAGCGAGCATTCTGGGTTACCCATACAGGTCGTGATCACGGAGCAGATTTTCGCTCAGTGGCCGCCCCTCGTTTCTCACGTAGAATTGCTCACACTCGACGACGATTATTATTCTCTTGAAGAGGAAGCGTTGAGGGAAGCCACCACACCATGGCTGGTGCTCCTTCGTCGATTTACCGTCGTGCGGACTCTGCGCATTCTTGAGAGGGCTACAATGTTCCATCTTGCACACATTCTGTGGGACCTCGAGGGAGAAAGGGCTACAGAAGTGTTGCCTGCGCTCCGCACCATCGAGTTGATCTATTCACCGCGATATCAATCAGAGGCTTTGCATTTATTAAGACCATTCCTCGCTGCACGCGAAGAGTGGGGACAGCCTGTAGTCATAAATGTTGGTTACACGTTTTAAGATACCCAGTATCGCAGTTGTGTTGGGCCTAGGCTGAAGGAATGGCAACGTCTCTGTTCCATCCACATGAACAAGCATTTGTTCTGTCGTCGGTATATCGGCCTGTGACACATATTTTCTCCTCTTCACCAGCACAGTATTACGTACGAGCAAAATTGGCTCGATGGCGTGCTTACGAGGCCTGTGATTTTTTCACAGTACTAGTCGTGCCTGCTCCACTCCTATCGTAGTATCGTATTCAAGTTGAGAACTCGAGATTGCTATTTGGGAAAAAGTGACTGCAAGGATGACAAACGCTGCAGCCTCGGAAACGAGCACCGCCGTAGAGAGCCCCACCTGTTCCTGCTCGTGAGCCGTCGCCCGACCATGTGATGTTCAGGGTCCCTCAATGTGCCGCCAATCCCGAGCATTCACCCTGTCACCCTCCTCGTGCTACGCGCCTCGCCGGGCTCGTCTTCTTTCACCATTGTTGCCATACGACTCGGACCGACCCTTTCCTTCACGGCCAAGCTCCCCTTCTTGTCACACCCCAATCCTTATGGCCAAATACTTGCGGATCGCCCAAACCTCGACGTTACCTCGTCGGCCGACATCGCCACGCGCAACCTCGAAAATCCAATCGCTCCACGTGGCAGACATCGTTCATGGCCCCTCGCAAATCGGGCCCTGGTCTGGACCATATCTCTATTGGGAAAGGATTTTTATATGGGCTCATTCAGGTTTCTCTGCGTACGTTTTCTTCGTCCCATTTTGCTTTAGATCGTCCTCTCTCCATCCCAGCACTTGCTCTTTTACCTTAGGCTTGTACCATCGAACGTCGCCACACCTTCACCACCCTCGTCGTCTATGCGCTCCCTTTTGCGCGCCTTACTACTACAATTCAGCAAAATTTCTGCATTACGGACACCGCTGCCCCTTCTCGTCGTCGCCGTGCCGGTCTGTCGTCGGCGGAACCGCCTCTGTGTTTGTCCCTGTATTTTTTCCACGTCCAACCCACTTTTGTGTAGAATACTTGTCCCTACTGTCTCAGACTCGCGTATATAATCCCCCGCGCCTGGCCCCGTTAAGTCAGGCATCTGCCACCACATTTCTCCCCCTTTTCATTTTTGTGTGCTTTCGCTCTCGCCCGACCGTTTGACGACGAAACCGAGTCCGCCTTACCATCAATCTCCATTCTGGACCTGTGCTCTTTCACGTTTCTCTCGCCGTTCTCGTTTGCTTCAACCGACCGCCTTACACATCGCCACCTCCAACCGCTATATGCCTTGCCATCACTGACCGTCTCCTCTTCGCCATCGCCAACCGCTCCGCCTCCTCATCTCATCAAGACTGCTCATCGCCGTTCCGCACATCTCGTCTCCGTTCGCCTTACCTCGCTTGGCCCTCCTCTTGCGTGGCCTCGCTCATTCGGGATCGCAGCAGCCTCTTACTGTCAAGAACTACTTCCGAGCTCACCAGTTAGCTCACTCCGACTTAGCTCCTCAAAGTGACGACAGCTTTCCAAACGTTACCCCCAGCGGGATGAAGATTTGAGTATTCGCCGAAGTAGGATCAATATTGATGCTTCGAGCTGTCGCGCATGCTCTTGCGGCCATCCGCAACTCCTCCAAGTCTTAGTAAGGAACGTGATCAGCTACTAAGTGGCACTTAGGGGCAATCACTTCTTCTCTCTTCCCGCTAACCCCATCTATGGTCTCTCGCCTGTGCCAAAACCATCTAGCATCCTCCAAAATGAACACTTTCACAAGTATCCAGGAGTGTCCAGGTGGATATATCTTTTTGCGGCGTCCGCTTTCGGCTACTGATGGTCGCTGTTTAGGCCATTCGACAATTGACACGCTTTCAGACGACGTACTCCTATGTATATTCGATTCCTATCGCCGGGAGGTTGAAGAGGATCTGAGTCTGAGTCCGGCTAGATCATCATGGCCTTGGCCCGGGCGTGATCTTGTACACGTATGTCGAAGATGGCGACGCATCGCCTTCGGCTACCCCCACTATCTCAAGCTGTACCCTTCATGCAATTCCAAACCAGAAGTGCAGGCGGCCCTGAATATCTGGCCAGCGCTGCCTCTCAGTATCGTTGCAAATCTCAATACCAAGGATGCGTATAGATTTCTCTATAGAGACACCATCATCAGCGCACTGGAACACCGCGATCGCGTTGCGGACATCGGCTTCTGGGAATTCAATCATTCCCAACTCGAACAATTCGTTCCGTTGATGCAGGAACCGTTTCCGGATCTAAGGTCTCTTGGTCTTACGGCGTTATATGAGAACATGGCGTTTGTCATCACTGACACGTTTTTGGGTGGATCTGCCCCTCTTCTTCAGAAGATTCACATACACGGCATCCGGTTGCCAGGTCTGCCAAAGCTTTTCTCTTCTACTAATGGCCTTGTCTTCCTCAAACTTGAGGGGTTTCCAATGACTGGTGAAGGTCACCTTTCGCCCGATGCGATGACAACATGTCTTTCCGTATTGACCAAGCTCCAATCCCTCACCATCACCACCTGCTTTCTACGATGGACGTCATCTCCCTATCCAACAGACCAGTGTCCAACTTCATCGACACATAATGTCCTCCCAGCTCTCACCCATTTGTTCCTACAAGGTCCCCATGGGTACCTAGAGGACTTTGTGGCCCGAGTTGATGCCCCTCTGCTCGATGACTGCGACTTATACTTCACCGATAAACCCACGTTTGACACCCCGCGGGTTCCCCAGTTCATCCGTCGCACCAAAACCGTCAAGTTGCTTGATGGAGTCAATGTGCACTTCAGCAGAGAATACGGAGGCGCCGCTTTTTGTTCATCGATCGGTCCTGCAGAGTTTGGCTTGACATTCCCGCGCTCTGGGTTACCCGTACAGGTCGCGCTTACGGAGCGGATTTGCGCTCAGTGGCCGCCCCTCGTTTCTCGTGTAGAATTCCTCAAACTTAGCGACGATTATTATGCTGAAGAAGAGAAAACGTTGCTGGAAGCCACCACGGCGTGGCTGGGACTCCTTCGTCGATTCACAGCCGTGCAGACTCTGCGCCTTGTTGGGAGAGCCACTATGTTTCATGTTGGACACATTCTGGCGGAGCTCGAGAGAGAAAGGGCTATGGAAGTGTTGCCTGCGCTCCGCACGATTGAGTTAAGCGCCGGCGGGGGTTTCCCGCAAGATCGATCCGAGACTTTAGGTTTATTAGGACCATTCCTCGCTGCGCGCGAAGAGTGGGAACACCCTGTGGTTGTGAAAGTATGTTCCAAGTCTTAGATACCGAGTCTCCCAGTCGTATTGTGCCTAATAAAATTGACAACGACTCTGTTCAAGTTGTCGGTATAACGGCCTGACGCACACTTTTTCTACTTCGAGCAAAATCAGCTTATGGGTATGCTTCAACGTCTGTGGTTTTTTCTCCCTCCTACCATTGTACTTTACGATAGTGGGTATTAGTGGAGTTGGATAAAATGACTAAGGGATGGCAAATGCTGCAGCCTCGGAAAGGAGCACCGTAAGTCGTATTGAGCCCGCCTGCTCACAGGGCGTGTCTGTGTGCTGCCCAGCCATCTGACTTCCCTCAATGCGCCCGCCTAGCCATTCAACACATTCAACCTCTCACCATCCTCGTACTACATACCTCGCGTCCAAAACTCGTCTTATTCCACCCTTGCTGCTATAAGATCAACTCTTCCTTCTTCACGGCCAAATTCCCCTTCTTGTCGCGCCCAAGTATCTATGGCCGAAGACTTGCGGATCACCCAAACCTCGTCGGCCGACGTCACGAGTACGCGCCGCCTCGAAAAGCCCATCGCTCCACGTAGCACACGTCGTCCATGGCCCCTCGCAAGCCGGGCCTTGGTCTGGACCATATCTCTGTTGGGAAAAGATTTTTGTATGGGCATCTCTGCGTACGTTTTCTTTATATCATTTTCCCCTTAGATCTGCCGCTCTCCATCCCAGAACCTGCTCTTTTACCTTAGGCTTGTACCATCGAACATCGCCACACCTCCATCCTTCACCCTCTTCGTCTACGCGTTCGCTTTTGCGCGCCTTACTCCAAATCTGTAAAACCTCTGCATTTCGGACACCGCTGCCCCTCGTCGTCGTCGCCGTGCAGGTCTGTCTCCGGCAGGATCGCCTCTGCGTTTGTCTCTCTATTTTTTCCACCTCCAACCCACCTTTATGCGTAGAATACTTGTCTCTACTGTGTCGGACTCGCGTATATGATAATACCCCGCGCCTGGCCTCGTCAAAGGCAGGCATCTGCGGCACACTTTCTCCCTTTTCATTCATTTTCGTGTGCTTTCACACTTGCCCGACCGTTTGACGACGAACCGAGTCTGTGGGCCATCAATTGCCTTTCCGGTCTTGTGCTCTTTCGCGTTTCTCTCGCCCCCTCGGTCGACCGCCTTCCGCCTCGCCGCCGTCAACCACTATATGCCTTGTCATCACCGACTGTCCCCTCTTCGCCATCGCCAACCGCTCTGCGCCTCCCCATCTTATCAAGGCTGCTCATCGCCGTTCATCTCGCATATCTCGCCTCCGTTCGCTTTACCTCGCTTGGCCTTCCTCTTGCACGGTCTCGCTCATTCGGGATCGCAGCGGCCTCTTACTCTCAAGAAGTACTCCCGAACTCACTAGTTAGGTCACTCCGACTCAACTCCTTACAGTGACGACAACCTTCCAAACGTTCCCCCGGCTGGCCGCACTGGATGAGTATTTGAGTATTCGCCAGGGTACTGCGACTTCTTGGCTTGGGATCAGGATCAATATCGCGCATCACAAGTTTAATTGGAAGACGCTGGTCGTCTATCCCCCGCCATACAGTTTGCATCCGGCCCTCTGCCAACTCCAAGTCTTAGTAACGAACGTGACCAGCTAACAAGTGACACTTAGGGGCAAACATTTCTTCCCCCTTCCCGCTAACCTCATCCATGGGCTCTCACCTGTGCCAAAGCCATCTACCATCCTCAAAAATGAACACTTTCACAAGTGACCAGGAGTCTCCAGGTAAAGATATCTTTTGCGCAGCGTCTGGTTTCGACTGCTGAAGGTTACTGTTCAGGCCATTCGACAATTGACACGCTTTCCGACGACGTACTCCTATGTATATTCGATTCCTATCGTCGGGGATGGTCTCCAACTCCGGATATATGGCCGTGGCATAATCTTGTACGCGTATGCCGAAGATGGCGATGCATCGTCTTCGCCTTCTCCCACTATCTCAAGCTCTACCTTAAATGCAAATCTAAAACAGACATACGGGCGATGCTAGATATCTGGCCAGCGCTGCCTCTCAGTATCCATGCAAATTTCAAAGACGCACATGCGGATGAAAGCGACATCATCGGCACACTGGAACACCGCAATCGCGTGGCCACGATCTACCTCTGGGAATTCAATCGTTCCCAGCTGAAAAAATGCATCGCATTGGCGCAGGAACCGTTTCCGGTTCTGAAGTCTCTTGATCTTGGGGCGGTGGGGATGCTGTATGACATTCCTGACGCGTTCTTGGGTGGATCCGCCCCTCTTCTTCGGAGTCTCCGTTTGCACGGCATTCGGTTCTCAGGTCTACCAAAGCTTCTCTCGTCTACTAGTGACCTTGTCAACCTCAACCTTGAGAATTTTCCAATGACGGGTGAAGGACACATTTCGCCCGATACGATGGCCACATGTCTTTCCGTATTGTCTAATCTCCGATACCTCACCCTCACCTTTCTACGACAGATGTCATCCCCCTATCCAACATACCAACGTGCGCCTTCATCGACATACACTCTCCTCCCCACTGTCACCTACTTATGGCTAACAGGTCCTCATGGCTACCTAGAGGACCTTGTTGGCCGAGTCGATGCCCCGCTTCTCAACTACGGTTACTTAGAATTCTATGATGAACCCACGTTTGACACCCCGCGGGTTCTTCGGTTCATCCATCACACAAAAGTGTTCAAGTTGCTTGGTGGAGTCGGGGTGACCTTCTACAGGGAACACTCCATCAGAGCGAGCATCATTTCTGCCACTTTTCGTTCATTGATCGGTCCTGCAGAGTTTAGCTTGAACTTTCCGTGTTCTGGGTTTCCTGCACAGGTCGTGATCATGGAGAAGCTTTGCGCTCAGTGGCCGCCCCTTGTCTCTCATGTAGAATTGCTCCAACTTGGCGACAATTTTTGGAAAGAGAAAAAGCGGGGGGAAGCTATCACACAGCCTGAGTGGCTGGGATTTCTTCGTCCATTTAGCGCCGTGCAGACTCTGCGTCTTTGTGTGGGGCGTGAAGCGCCTCATGTTACACACGTGATGGGGACACTCAAGGGAAAAAAGGCTACCGAAGTGTTGCCCGCGCTCCGCACAATTGAATCGGAGTACGGTTGTTCAGAGCAAT
>Ga0307509_10003071_pt1 | contig 25935 bp, 25 predicted proteins | sample 10_EM_MG_FD_202245 | JGI IMG/M metagenome (GOLD analysis project Ga0307509, IMG submission 202245) | Populus trichocarpa ectomycorrhiza microbial communities from riparian zone in the Pacific Northwest, United States - 10_EM | ecosystem: Host-associated > Plants > Roots > Unclassified | place... | reverse complement strand
ACGCCCAAAACCATACGCCCAAAACCATACGCCCAAAAGCCATACCCCCAAAGCCAAACCTTACGCCCAAAGCCATACGCCCAAAACCATGCGCCCAAAACCATACGCCCAAAAGCCATACCCCTAAAGCCAAACCATACGCCCAAAGCCATACACCCAAAACCCTCTCCCCAAAACCATACGCCCCAAGCCATACGCCCAAAAGCCATACGCCCAAAGCCAAACCATACGCCCAAAGCCATACACCCAAAACCCTCCCCCCAAAACCATACGCCCAAACCCATACGCCCAAAAGCCATGCGTCCAAAGCCAAACCATACACCCAAAACCATAAGCCCAAAACCATACGCCCAAAAGCCATACCCCTAAAGCCAAACAATACGCCCAAAGCCATACACCCAAAACCCTCCCCCCAAAACCATACGCCCAAAACCATACGCCCAAAAGCCATACCCCCAAAGCCAAGCCTTACGCCCAAAGCCATACACCCAAAACCATAGGCCCAAAACAATACGCCAAAGCAAGTCACCTAAAAGCATAGCTTTTTATACACCATAGTGAGCGCCGAGTTTAACCAACTATCTGCAAGTTTAGGGTATGTGATTGCCTCAACCTCTGACCAGATTTAAATAGTGGCTAGTATTTGGGTAGATGGCCTGCAAGGCATGTGAGACGTGACGCCAAAACCAATAGTCTTAGAATGAAAAGCCCAAAACTGAATGCCCAAAGCCATAAGCCCAAAGCCAAACACCCTAAATGAGATCAGGAAATGATAAGCCGGAGACCATATTCTCAGGAATATAGGAATCGTGCATGCACCACTATACAACTATACGCTTAGAGTTATGTACCCGGAATGATATGCTTAGAAGTACTTAGAAACATACCTAGATTATACACTTACAACCATATAATGAGAGCGATTTCCAAACACTATATATCTCAAACTAGAAGCCCAAATCATAATGATAATGTGAGCACTATATTCAAATCCTATCTTTTTGAGATAGTTGCCGGATTGCTATATGGAATATCCAAATAGTGGAGTCATCATACTAGACATACAAAATAATTAGGGGGTGTTTGGCCAGCCAATTCTAATCTCAAATTGTGATTTCAGATCAGAATTGAGAGGCCAAACACCCCTTAGATTTCAACCTGCCATTTGTTTGTTCACAGAATGTCGCTTGTAGGAATATGTGGGGCCCCACAGAGGGGCAAGAATGGGGGGGGAGAAGACGGGGGACCGTCTAGGCAATCAGCGGGGAAAGTAAAATACCTGCCCCGCACCATAGCCCGGCCAGGGCCCTGTGTCATATGGGGCAGGGAGGAACGGCAAAGAGTTGACCTCGGGCCGGAGTAACAGCAGGGTCACAAAGTGAAAACCCACCCCGCCCCACCCTGTAACGAACACTAATCAAGTTACAGGTACTTTGAAATAAACACAATCTGAAAATCAATGTTTTATTTCCTGTCGATAAATTGTTATTCCAATATAGTGGTTTAAAGATAGCCTATTTCATAAATCAATTATGGTCTCCCATAGCATAAAAAAATTAATAATCCTGGAAGAATTACATAATACAATGGATGTAAGGATAGTATAAGTTTTAGATCTTTAGAATAACCAGATTTTAATTTTCTTTATCCTAATTTTGGAATGCAACAGCAGTTAAAAATGTGGGAGAAAATACCTCCAAATTACATACAAATTGAATCAATTTACCATATAATATCAACATGGGTAATTGGCCTATGAGCTCACCATCTTGGAATTTCATTTAATATCATATCCTAAGGTAGAATATAAATTTCGAAGGTAAATAAAAATGTTTTACAAACTTTGTGCATTGATTATTGTCAAACCTTCAAAAGGTTTTAATACATTCTTACTGAATCTTTATGTTGGAATAATGACTTATTCAAAACAATAATGAGTGATTAAATTAATACAAGGGTTCTCGGGAGTCTAAGAGGCGTCTTTGGGGCCAGGTCCCATGATAGCTGTTGATCTGATTTCATTTTATTTGCATTTAGTTACAAATCAACAATCCAGTTTCTATCATATATTATAATTATTATACACTTTAAACTTCACCCCAGACTGTCTACTGTAGGCTACTAAACCTGATCTTATTTGCAATTGACATGTAGTTAGCCTAATGATTTGATTTCAACAAGTTGATGATTAACAGACAACTTATGAGTTATATAGCAATCATCTTTAAAAACCTGTATGAAATATAGAAGGATATATTTATCTAACTTCAAACATCATATCCTAACTTCAAAGATCATCGTAAAGGTTATTTGTGAATAATCAGTTTATAGGCCAACTACTTATGTAGATATTATATGGTAAAATTGATTTAATATGTATGTAATTTGGGCATATTTTCTCTATCTTTTTTAAATACTATTGAGTTCAAAAATAACTATGAAGAAAATTATAATCTGGTTATTCTAAATATCTAAGACTTATACTATCCTTTCATCTATTGTATTATGCAATTCTGGCAGGCTCTTCAATGTTTTTATGCTTATGAAAAACAGCAATTTATTCATGAAAGAGGCTATCTTTAAACCACCATATTGGAATAACAGTTTATCAACAGAAAATGAAAAGTGGATTTTCAGATTCTCTATATCTCAAAGTACCTGTAGCTTGATTTGCAGGATGGTATCTTCTTTATTTGTTGAGATAACTAAACGTAGATTTAATTTTCCAATGCTTGCTATGGGTGAGCCAGATCGCAGTCATGAGCCACATCCCCTGGAATGATGTTATACCTCTAACAGAAATTAATAGACAAAAACTAAAATATGCAAGAAACTGTTTAATAAAACCCTTTGCATATTTTCAGCCTAACAGAACCATTTCAATATGGCCTCTCTCCCACAAGTCCCAGCTACTCATATCCTGAGTAGTCTGACTCAGCCTCTCAACTGGAAGGTGATTCTCAAGCCAAATGTCGTGTTTTGTCACTCAGGGGAGTATCTGGTACACTAGTTTCTTTATCAGACCTAACATGGGACAATCCGCGTGGTTCAAATTTGTTTCGGTAGTCCCATCTACAATCTTGATTAACATGGCAAGTTCAGAGATGAAGCAGCTGATATATTATGATAACATGCTCTGAGATTAAAGTAATGTAGACATATACTAGTAAGCTGGAGAAGAGAATATATAAGGGCAATGAGGGAAGGACAAAGTTTTATACAAGAGTAACGTGAGTGGTATAATAGAGACGCGAAATATGATCTCCCTGGCATCATACTCTCAGAGAGTCTACTCCCAAGCTCTCTGACTCCCAATGTGAGTCTGGGGCCAAATATCAATTTGTTTGACCATGGCCAGTATTTTATCTGATTTCTTCTGGATTTGGGTAAGCATTGAGACAATCATGATAGAGAAAATTTAGGTTGAGACCGTCTTCATTAATCTGACCAGGTAATATATAGAGAAGTCTTGATAGCAATAATGAGTTGCTGTGAAATCCATATTGTTTAAGCAAATCATGCTAGCGAGTCAGACCAGATAAGGAATGACCTTGTAGTCTCAGTGCAGTTCCTTCTAGATAGAAGCCTCAGAAGTGGAATTTGCAAGTTGATCTTTCTAGTGCTTTCCCAGAGTTTGGCATATTTTGGGAAGTATTCTATTCTAATGATATCATTAGTTTGCATACTAGGCAACAACATGCGAGTGCTTTGTTAGCAAGTATAATATTGTTGTACCAAGAAGGTAATGAATACTACCAGTCCAGATAGTACAGGACTGTCTTGATTGGTTTTGGACAAGAACTATCGCAATAGTACTATGTGGTGAATACCATCTTGTGAGAGAGTAGAAAGAAGGGCCGGATATCATGTAGGTAGAACTATCACAATTCTGCAATGTTGGCAACCCAGAGTTTGGGATTCCAATAGTACCCAGGCTTGACTCTTAGGTTCTCATAGAGGAGGAGTCTATATATAGAGAGAAAGAGTAATTGAATTGCAACATCTGGTATAAAAAAGTACTTTGATGGTTGTGTGAAGATCTCCTCCTCTTGATTGCAATCAGAATACCCCTTATATCGGTATCTTCCCCCAACCCTAGGCCTGGTAACTAATTTCCTTGCATTACATGACCTTTTTGACTCATAATGACTCACAGTGTCAAATCCATTAGCTCACTCTTCTGAGCCCACTGTGCAATGTCAGTTCACTAATCAAAACCCATAAATAAGTTATTTGCTCATATGAGTCATGTGCAAATGTCTTTACATCATCTACTGTCACAATCATGAGTCCCAAAACAATTAACCAATGAAAATTAATAATCACTTGCAGTGGCCTAGTTATGTGGGATACAATAAGTCACATGACATCATAGTGTGAACCCATCATATTTTATAACTATTCAATATTAGAGGGTGTTTAACATACGGGGTGTTCAAATAATCGTTATTTAAAAACATGTTTTGCAGATCAGATATAAATCAGATTTTCAACAGCCCAACAAAAAGACAGGACAATGCATTACTTCATCTGAAAATGTCCATATATAATCCATTTGTATGCATTGTGATTGGTCTATTCAAAATGTGATCTAAAGCTTATCTGCAAAACGCCTTTTGAAATAATGGTTATTTGAACACAGAGTCTGCCAAACACCTCTTTAGTGATGTGAAATCTGCCTTGCTTAGTGATAATTTGTGACTGCTATCATTCAGAGGAGGGAGTGGATGAGCCAGATTGAGGGTTTCCAAAAGAATTCTAAAAGGTTATTAGCTATAACTGTAATTATTATTTGAAAATTGGATATATCACATATGAGGAACTAAACTGAGTTCCCAAATCATTTCTGACCCTCATGATTATTATCATCTCATTTCCTTCCTTGACTTATAAATTGTTAAGTATTATTTCTTGGTAGACTTCTAGTAGGCGGACACAGCCTATGATTTAGGTCCGGGATTCTAAATGAATTCAAGAGATTTATTAGTTATAACCGTAGTTATCATTATAGAGTGGAATATATCTTGTACTAGGAATCATCCCAAGTTCCTAAATTATTGTCAATTCCTATGATCATAATTAGCTTAGTCGATTCTTTTTCAGAGGAGCTGGTATTCCCTAATCCTTGATAGACTTGATACCAGATAAAGCACTAGATTTACATCTGGGGATTTGCCATGAGTTCTAAAGGTTTATTAGCTATAACTTTTGTATTCATTTTGTAGTGGAATAGATCTCCTACCAGGAACAACACTGAGTTCCCCAATCATCTTCAATCCTTATAATGATTGTCATCACACTCCTTCCTCCTTCAATAGACTCAAATGTCTCTGTCTCATGATTAACTTCATTGTAGAGAGACTAGATGATTTAGATCTGAGATTTGAAATGCCTTGTAAAATATTTCCTAGTTGTAACTTTAGTTATTATTATCTATTAGAACATATATCATACCAGGAATCAGCCTGAGTCCCAAAATTAATTACAATCCTCACAATGATCACCATGTGTGTTCCCACTCTACCAATAGAATTATGTTTAGATATTCATCCCCAAATTCTTTTCAATTGGATAATAGAAGCAGAGGATAGAACATCTTCTTTCTAGTGACTTCGTGGGAGCTGATACAAGCATCAATAAATAAACCTAAAGTCTTGTTCAGCGCATATAACTTCGTGACATTTGTGATCTGGTAAAGGTGTTCAGAGGAGATATTCAAGTTATGGCTAATGCAGTCATGTTTCAAGGGTAAAATATTCAAAGCAACTTCCAATCCATTGGGGGTGCCTGAAGTAGGCTCAAACTCTAATGGCTCAGGGCCAGTAGTAAGGGAATAGTCAGTTGGCACATTGCCGAAAACAGATTAAGCAAGGTATAAAGATCTTGATGCTACTTTCAACGAAGTCATGGTTGCCGAGTGAATGATTAGAACATGTCCTGAGAAATCAATAACTTTGCAGAATCTGCGCATCTTTTCCCGAAGAGTTCAGTAGTATTGGGGATGAGAATTCCTTTCAGATAATGGCATATCACATGTAAAAGATTTCAATTTTGTTGAAATGTTGGCGTAGAGTAAGGGGAGATGACAAGGAGAAACTCAGTGTAGCATTTAGCAGTGTAGGTGTGAGATGGAGGCAGTTGTTGAAGATGGAGGTGGTGGGAGCGGATAACTTAGATCTGTGGTTTGAAAATCAATTTTAAAGATTTATTAGCTATAATTGTACTTATCATCGTAAGATCAAATAGATCTCACACCAGGAACCATGTCAAGTCCACAAATCATGTCGAATTTCCTTAATTAGTATTATCTTATTCCATTCCTGTTCATAATGGCTGGCATTCCCTTCCTCCTTCCTATCCTTCTTGGCGGTGTATAGTGCATAGAGTAATAACTCCAGCACGTCTGCAGACGGATTATATAATCTTATCTGGAACAGTCTCTGGATATAATGACTTGTAAGGGAAAAGATTTTAAAAGGGGAAATGGGATATATACAACTTGCGAGAATATTAAGAATGTGGTGAGGTTGATAAGCAGATAACAAGTACTCTACCATCTGGATCAAGAGCATTTACTTGTGAATCCAGGATAGTAAGATTGAGTACCATTATGGCGAAGGTAAAAGTAGTTTTCAAGATAGGAGCCAAGGCTAAAGCACAGGTAACTTGGGTGATGTTAACCTCTCCAGACTTGTAGTGATTAATTGTTCTTATTGAATCTCTTGATAGGAAGCTTGATTTAGAGGTAAAAGCAAAGCTCAATATAGAGAAAACGAGAGGTTGATGTCAATAGGAATGATTATGTTAACCAAGAAAATGTATTCTTATAGTGCTAGTTGTCGCTGTAGAAGAAGAGAGGAAAGAAAGGGTTGATATGGAGCAAGAAACAATGTGGTGGTTGTTGTGACAATAGTTATAGTGGTGAAGAAGAAAGAAAATAAAAAGCTTGATGTGTAGTAGTAGTGGGGGTAGTGGTAGTGGTGTTTGAAGAGTGTTATTTGTGGAAGAAGAAAAAGGTTGGTATAAAGCAGGAAAATGTATCATGGTGTTGTTGTTATTGTGGTGGTAGTAGTAGTACTAGTAGTAGTTGTCGTTGTAGAAGAAGAAGCAAAAAACATGAATGAATAGTGGTGGTGGTGATGCATATGAAAGCAGGATAGGAGTGAAAAGCACAAGGTGAAGTAAGTCTCCTGTATGAGTATGGTCAATATATAATAGTCACTGGGATCTGATAAGAAACTGTTGGTATAGGACGCGTACTAAAACTTTCCAATGATGCTCATATGACTATTATATCGATGGGTCATACTAGTAAAACACTAGTGGGGCTAGAGGTTTCAAAAATACGTATATTATTATAATAATAAATTATACGGTGTTTTTGAACTTAAATATGGGTGCAGTTCAGGGAAAATAGGTAAATTTGCATTTTTGGTGTTTTGAGTTATAAGCAGTTTTAGTTTGCGTGACAACCATCCCTCTTTTGAGAAAAGAGAAAAAAGCTTTTTAGACAAAGAAATTGAAATAAGTCAATAATGAAAAGAGTAAGTTGTATGGGAACAGAAGGAAAATAATAGTTGTTTCCATCTGTATAATTGTATATAAAAAGATGTGCATTTTTATATGCAGCCTTGTCTCAGCTTTGGTTTTATAAGCTTTTCTAATACAGGTTTATGATGTCTATACAGTATCTAAAATATGTAGAAAACTTTATATAGTATGTAATAGCTAAGAATTATAGACTTGAAAATATGCCTAAACTTGGTTTCAAGTACACCTTGAGGTAGGCTATCTTTCTATGCAAAAAATGGGTTTGAGCTGAATTGCTAAAATGATCATTAATAACTCACCTTTGTTCCAATTTTAAAATTAAATATATTTCAAGATACCTAGACAATACTCCACCATATACTAGGGACTCAGTGCCATACAATCAGTTTTGTTGTTATTGGTAATCTTCACTGTTTTCGCTAAACTGCACCCAGATTATACCATAAATACAATACTAGTACATATATGCCCTATAGTATTTTAGGCTAAAACCTTCAGGCTAATACCCTAACCCAATCATAATTAGGTGTAAATCTTGCTTTATACTATAAGTGTAGTATACAATTTTTCCACTTAGAAGCAGATTAATTGTAGGAGAAAGAGAGTTATTACTTGACACAAACATCTTGGCACAATAATAGAATATTGGTGAAAATGGGCTGTACAAAGGAACTCAAGCTTCATCCTCATTTTAAGAGTGTACCTCCTGAAATTGGACAAAAGGTAAGTTATTGTACCCATTCTCACAATTGAAATTCACATACACTAAAGTTGATACAGCCTGCAGTATTTCCCTGTATTGCATGTGGAAAGACCATTGCTAAAATTCCAATAGGTTAGCAAGAGCATTGATCTACTTGTGCTAAATTTAAGAGCAGATGAGCTTTGAAGGAAGACCAAGGGTTGGAACGGCAGACCTAGCAGTTGCTGAATAGTTGTTGGTGTATTCTACTCTATCTATGAGTCATATTAAGAATGTAATGATATAGGGAAAAATTAATACTGGAGGAGGAATTAGGGTTGTAGTCTGTAGAATGGTTCTTTAAGAGACTTATGTAACTGCATAGGTTTAACTACAGATAGCCAATTTTATTCTCATCTAAGTGTCACTTAAACCGTCAAGTGTCATTCTAAGATACTTATTGCTTCAGTCAGGATGGCTGGTGTCCACAATATGAAGAATTATTCTAGTGTTGCACCCTGTTTTCAAACTGTGATACACCACCTGATCTTGCGGATCATCTTTTTCTGCTATTTATGAACATCAAGTTACCTGAGTAGCATACATCTAGGAGTTTCTTCAAACAAGATATGGCATGCCAAGGAGTTGCCTAATTTACTAGGAACAAGAAAACATTTTCAGCAAGAATTACTCGAAAATCACGTAATGAAAACAATATACAGTAAAACTCCCGCCATGTTCATAGCACCTAGACAAATTCAAAACTTGTATCTTCAGATACTTCTTCCCTGAGACAAGTAAGATGTGATATTAGTTTCATATAGGTGACAAATGATCAGAAATGCACACATTTATCTAATTCATGATTGTTTGCCTCTCCCTGAACTTATTTTATGTATGAATCTATTCCAGCAGAAGGTTATCATCCATTACCTTTATTGTGATTTGTTGAACATAGCCAGCATTAACCGAAAGAAATAAGACTGGAATATGGACATGCTTGTGTAAATAATCCTTGAATTGTTGTAGGTCCAAAGCTATTTGCAGAATTGACAGAGCAGCTAGAATTACCGGATCGGTGTTATTCTCTAAAATCAATTCATGAGACTTACAAATACCAATCCTGAAGGCAGAAGTTCATACAGGTAGTTCTATCAAGTTAATGATGAAGTGTTGAACGGTTCCCTACCAGTTCGGTATTGCATCACTCCATGCATATTCGGAACTCCGGAAATATTTCCCAAACCAAGCGTTGGAATTTTACCTTTATGTTCTGAAAGCGAACAAGTTTCAACTGGGATTTTATCTGTTCTGAGAGACCCCCACAAACTGAAACATTTGTAGAGCATGAGTGAGTTATTTTATACTAACTTGTGTACAAGGAAACTATAGTGGTGGTTATAAGAAGGGGGAATAGTGCAAGGAAAAAAGGAAGCAGGAGATAGATAAGTAGGAAGATAAGAAGGGAAAACAAGGTTTAAATAAAAAGTTACACTTGCGGTGTTATAACATAATTGCCCTAATGGTATTCTGTGTTACTTGGGTATAGAGACAAAGATAAAAGCAATAACAATAAAGAGAGTAGGATAGCATATCACAAAGATTGACTGTAACTAGTACCCCTTCTAATCTTTCTCCATAAGGTTTATATACATCAAATTCAGTGTTTAAATGCAGAGGTAGAGCGATTGATTTTATATAGTAAATATGGAACTTTGAACAACAGAGTATAAAGAGGAATTTGATTGATAACATTAAAAGAGAGAATAAGAAAACAGACAGAAAGTGATGGTTGTGATCAAAACAATAGCATAGGGCATTGGTATTTTCATCTAGAGAACTCTGCTTGGATATATCGCACTCCCTTTCCCAAATTACTTCTTCATATAAATGAATCTAAACCAGCGTGTCTGTTCTAATAAGTAAATCAGTGTCTGGTCAGTAGTGTGATACATTTCAAGTTGGCTGAGAGATGTAGGACACTTAAGATGATTGGTATCAGTTTGAAATAGTGGACAGTAGTTGGGCATGCAGATTTTCAAAACTATTATTCTAGTATACACTAGTTTTGTCAATTATTGCTGTTTAAAATAAAACAAGTTTTACTTCTAAAATTTATATCAAACACACTAACCTTGTACTGAAACAATGACTTTGGCCTGAGCTCGTAGGACCATTTGCAGCTAGATAATAAACAACAGAAAAGAAAGAAATCATGGAAGGAAAAGGGAAGATAGTATCCATTCAGAAAGCCAAACAGTACCAAATGTAGGAAATCATTGCTAACACACAAGGTAGGCATAAAGAAATCATTGATGATCATAAAAGAACTTGTGAGAATGTAATCAATAAATATTGTTAATACACAAGAAAGGAGTAGTATATGCATATATTCTTGGCTATATATGTATTGGTTCCACTATTTCCCTTTTAAATCTACGATCAAGGCGGGCCCTTCATAATCCATCTTGACTGTGACAGGCAACCCACAACTCCTCTATCTGACTAACCACTTTGGCAAACTGCCTGGGCTCATCCTCTGAAGAAAATAAATAAAAGTAATAGTGCCACAATTGTCAGAAAGTATATTTTATTTCACTTTATCATACTCTTACAATTCAGAACTGAGAAGCAATCTATATAGTGCACATTCCTAGTATTCAGTATCTGCCTTGTCATTCTATTCCTTGCTACTAGCAATCTATACATACCATTCAGTCACCCTGTTCCAGTGGCCATATTCCTATTCTCAGTACTGAAAAAGGTTGATACTATTCCAGTTCAAGGTTCCTAAAAAGTAAGACTGTCATCTCTTACAACACTTTCACGTTTCCTGATAATGGTAATAAAAGGACAAAAAGAGAAAACATGAACAATATTGGTGACCTCATTAAAAACCCTCCACAGATATGTAGTAAGAAAAAGAGTACCCTGTACTGGTAAAAGAAATTAATGTAAAAAAATTAAAGAATACAAAAAACATTTTCGTAAAACCCTTAGCACATTTCCTGCCCAACAGGACCATTCCAATATGGCCACTCCTCCTTGAGTCACAGGGAGTCATATGTCAAGCTCTCTGACTCCCTACTGCAATTTGATTCCCTAGTTAAATGTTGAGTTTTTCAACGATCATAAATATGTGATCCCTTCCTGTGTAATCGAATCGTAGATTAGACAATTCTCTTGGTTCAAATGTGATTTAATACTGCCATCGAGAGACTTTATTAACATGGTCAGGGAAGCCATATTGAACCCTACACTGTTTTCATAACTTGCGATGAGATTGACATTGTGTAGGCAAATACTAGTAAGTAAGGCAAGAGAGGGAATGAGAGCAAGGGGAGTCTGTCAAAGTTTTATACTGGAGTAACCTGAGGGCTATGATATATAGTGAAATATAATCTCCCCGGCAGCCCACTTTCAGAGAGTTTCCTTCCAAGCTGTGTTAATTAGAGTATGACTCTCGCATAAAATGCCAAGTTTTTTGAGCCTAGCCAGTATTGGAACTAATTCCTCTTGCATTTTCCAGTCACTGTGGATTGGGCAGTCCTGATTGAGCAAATTTGGTTCGACACTGTAATCTCCAGTATTCATTAACAGGGCCAGGCAAGATATGAAAAAGGCATTATTGTAATAATAGGTTGCTCTGAGCTCAGAATAGTTTAGGCAAATAATAGCAGAGAGTCAGACCAAACATAGTATGATTTTGTAGTTGCAGTGGAGTTGCTCCTAGATAGTAGGATTGCAGGTGGGGTTTGCAAGTTGAGCATTGAATTTCTTTCCTAAGGTTTTGTCTACATTCAGGATGTACTATATGACTGAGAGGGGCGAGGGAAAAACTCGGATCTGGGCTTTGGAAATAAATTCAAAAAGATTATAAGCTATAACTCTAATTATTATTATCAAATTGAATATATCACATGTGAGGAATTAGGGGAAGTCTCCAAATCGTTTCTAATCCCCATGATCATCCTTATCGCATTCAGTTTCTCATCGTATAGGCCTCCATCCAGTATTTTTTACCAAACTTTGACTTGCCAGACACAGCAGAGGATTTACACCTGGGATTTGAAATGAATTCTAAAGATTTATTAGTTATAAGTATAGTTATTATTGTAAAGTGGAATATATCTCAAACCAGGAACAACGCAGAGTTTCCAAATTATTTTCAATTACCATGATCACGCTTACCTTATTCCATTACTCTTCAGATGAGCCAGCATTCTATATTCCCTGATATACATCATATCAGAGCCAGCCGAGGATATAAATTGCAGATTTGTTATGAAATCGAGAATTTATTACCTATAACTCTTATCATTTTGCTGTGCAACAGATGTTAGACCAGAAACCGGGCCGAGTTTCGATATTATTTCAAATTCCACTGATCATAATCATCTCATTCTGTTCTTCTCGGCAAGGCTACAATTCGTGACTCTTGTGGTAGACTTGATCACAGTTGAAGTGGAGCATTTAGATTTGTGCTTTTGTAATCAATTGTAAAAGGTTATTGGCTATAACTATTGATATAATTTTGTAGTGGATCTCATACCAGAAACCAGGCCCAATTCATAAATCATTTCAAATCTTGACAATCATCACCATCTCATTCTCCTCTATCTCAACAGAATCATGTTCAGACATTCCTCCCCAAATTCCCTTCGATTGGAAAATAGAAGCAGAAGATACAACTACTTCTCCATAGTGACTCCCTGGTTGCTAATCCAAACATCTTTCAACAAGCCCAAACCATTGTTCAGACTCTATGCATTGGCAACTATTGGGATCTCGTCAATAAGGTCAGCGGGAATGTGTAAGTTTTGGCTAATGCAGTCATGTTGGAAGTATACAATGTTGAATACCACTTATAATGCTTCTGGGAAGGATTCAACAAGCTCAATCTCTATTGGCTTACTATCAGTAAGAGACTAGACAACTCGCAGTTTGCAGAAGACACGTGAAACAAGGTATAAAAATTAAAATACCTTAAATGCTGTCAGGGCTGTGGGGTGGATGATGAAGAGATCTCCCTAGGAATCAAAGAGTTTTCAGAATCTGAACATTTTTGCAGAGGGGTGCAGGGGGATGGGATGTGAGAATCTTTTTCAGACTATAGCATATGGCGTGCAAGAGATTTCCTTTTTGTGGAAGAATTCTGGTTAAGTAAGGGAAGATGGAACGGAGAAACCGGGTGTAGAATATAGATGTATTGGTGGTGAGATAGGGAGAGTAGTTGAAGATGGCAGAGAAGGGAGCAGATAACTCAGATCTCGGGTTTGGAACTGAATTATAAATATTTATTAGCTATAACTGTGGTTATCATATTGCAGTGAAATAGATTTCATACCAGGAACCACGTTAGGTCTCCAAATCATTTGCAATTTGTATCATTATAATGATCTGATTTGATTCCTACTCCTACAGGCTGGCATTGCGCACCTACATTGTAGACATCTTCACTATATATAGTTAATAGACTGATGACACCAGAGCCTCTGAAGCCTTATTATATAACTTTGTCTGAAATTGTATCAAGATAACATGACTTGGTAGAGAAGATAGGGCTTGAAAAGTGGGGGATGCGATAGATGAAACTTTTAAGAATATTTAGAATTTGGAGCATTAGATCAGAAGTTGACAAGAACCTCACTATCGGGATCCATAACTTTTACTTTTGAACCTAGCATAAGATTCACTAGCATTGTGATAGAGCTCAAAGTAATATTCAATATAGAAGCTATAGTCAAAGTCCAGATAACTTGAGTAGTTTGAATCTCTTGTCATACGTAGTAATTAATTCTGCTTGTTGAATCGCGCAGTAAGAAGCCTGATTCAAAGAAAAAAATAAAGGTTGATTTGGAGAAAACAAGGAGGCTGCTGTAAAGGAAAACTATTATGTGGAGCAAGAAAAAGTGTCTTAGTGGTTGAAGTTGTAGATGTGGAAGAAGAAGGACAAAAAGCGTTGATACACATATGAAGTAAGAAAAAGGATGGTTTGGGTTGTGGTTGTGGAAAAAGAAAAAGAAGATGGATGTGATGAAGGAGAAAGGTTGGTTGTTGTTGTTGTTGGGGTGGGGTTAGGGGCAGTTGTGGAGAAAGGAGAATGAAAAAAAAGTTAATGTATAGTAGTAGTAGTTGTAGTATGTTTGTAGAAGAAAAGGCAGGCTGGTATGAAGCAAGAAAAGGGGTGGTAGGTTTTGCTGTGGGTGTTGTGGTGGTAGTAGGACTGGTATTGGAAGAAGAAGAAAAAAAGGTTGATGTGTGATGGTGGTAGTATGGTTCCGGCCATCTATACACAACAGTTTGATTGATACAAGCGAGGACGCAATGGGGGACGCTTTGTCACGAAAGGCTTGGCAATAGGACATGGGTTATATTCATATTAAGGTTATAATAGTAAGATGAATTTTGCTTATAATATTATGATTAATATAATTAGAAGTGACGAAAGAAATAAAATAAACAAAATAAAACAAAATAAATAAAATAAAGGGAATAAAACAAAGAAAAGAAAAGAAAAGAATCTAGAAGGCAGTAGCTGTCAGTAATTGCTCAAATAATTGTATCAAATAACATCTGATCATTAGTAGGATTTGTACGATTTGAAAACACTTTTCTGATAGCTCTCTGAGTCATAAATCTGACAAGATTCATTGGCATCATTTATCCGGTGAGCCTTATTATGAGATTTCTAAATTGGAATATCGAGACCTTGTTGTAATGCTTCGGACACTAAGTGCTGCAGTCAGGTAAAGTTATATCTACAAGTCTGCTGTGTGTACCATTTTGACACACCCCAAAAATACTATATACCGTTGATCTCACAAGGAAATGCTCCATAAAAGAAGACCATATGTCCTGCTTTCTCTATTGCTTTCTCTTGTTACCCTCTGCTGTCCAGGATCAACCATATTCGTGTTTGAGACCCGTCAAGCATTATCAGAATATTTGCAGTGTCTATTGGCATTGTCGGGCAGACAGAGGGCTTTGCATCCCGGAAACTTGGCTTCGAAGAGTGGAATTGCCTTCATCTTAATTTGCTCTAAGAGCCTCTCTCCATCCCACCATATATCACCTCCACGCTTCCACATCTCACATGCTCTACGTTTACTCCGCCTTGAAATCGGTATTACCAGCTTCGAAACATGTAATCCCTGCCCTCTACCTTTCTTTCCTAATAGTTGATAATCATGGGTCCAAATAAAGTGCCTCCCATCATTGGCATTGAAAGTGCACTCATTTTGAGTACCTATTATATTAAGCTGCAGTTCATCAGAAAGAGGTTGCTGATTAGGAAGAGGACAAAGATGTTTGTCCCATTGTATCAACGCTTGCCTAATCTTATTGACAAATGTCAAGAAGACCTCATTTCTATAGCCTTTGACATGCTGCCATTGATGACTGCCATTGATGATACCATTGCGAACCTCTTTGGATTTGAAGCTAAGTGAGTGGAGCCACTGTCGGCTACTATGGCTGCTGATTGTTTGCTGAATCTCATGTACAATTCTTCCAGCAGATCAAAGCTGTATATCATGATAGAACTCTGCCAGATGATAGCTTGTTTCATTTGCCATAACAACGGAAAAAGGGTGTAACATATGTACATGTTCCAGGCACAGTACACAGGAGCAGGCAGTGCAGGATCCCTTATGTTTAGTTGGTTTATATTAGCTTTGTTTGATTTGATTTCAGCTTCGCCACTGGCTCTGAGTCAGATAGGCTATGCAATTGTATTGCTATGTTTAGTTTGCTTTGCAGGAAGTTTATATTTAGGATTCCGGATATGGAATGGTCATGTAACACTGGTGCAGGCAGAGCTAGTTTCTTTCTTTGGTCTTTTACGATTACAGGATTCCGGTATATATACAGCTACTGGTAATAATTGTCATTTCAGGAAGGCTATCGCTCTTTAGCTTTGTATTTAAACCAGTCTCCTTGCTAGCAGGAGATACCACACAGCAACAGATCTTCAGTCTTAGGATATCTTTGATTGAACGGTGATCCCGGAGTCCCATATTTCCTTCAAGTATTAACCCTCTAGCTACCGGTCCCTTGAAGCCTCCTTTGGTACCAGCACTAGCCAGTATATTGCCAGACATATTGAACATGCGTTAGAGCAGAATAACCCTCTTACATTGTTTTCGCCACTGCTGGTAAAAACTCTTTTATTCTCAGGATTCGGAACAGTCTGGTAGGATCAATCACCCTCCCAGTATCTTGATAACTAGTCAGAACCCAGACTGGTAGGGAATGAACTCCCTACGCTAGTGCTACATTCACAATAGCGGAACACAGTAGCAGAAACATTACCAGATCTGGCAGGGCCTCCAATGCTCCTTCAGCAGTGCCCACAGATGACACCCAGAACCTCCAGCCCAAGAACGACCCACTGGGCCTACACCAGGCCGACCTGATACCTCTCTAAGAAGCAGTCATCTCCGCCCAGGAGATCTGGATACAGATTCAGACCAAGACCATGATCACACACCAGAGAAACTCAACAAACAAAAGCCTTCCGGCTTGCGGAAACAGCAGCCCCAAGCGCAGCAGTCCCACAAACTCCAGAAAGTGCAGGGTGATGAGAACGCCCCTCTTCCAGCTGGTGCCGAGCACAGAGCATCCTAGGAGTTTTTGGAAGTCACACACCAACTAGAGCGCCCTCTCCAGAGTATAGAGAGCAATTACTACCTGGAACATTCATTCCAGATACATCAGAAAGGCCCTCAAGACGCAGGAATGGCAGAGCGCCCCCTGAACGACCAGATCCACCACCGCTAGCCCCAGGCCCGCCTACATGCACCATGGCATACCCAGGCTCGGCCTGGTTGCCCCCTGTCAAGCTCCAGAGACAGTACATATTTTGCGGTAAAGGAGAAGACCTGCAACATGACAAACTCAAACGATGGCTTAGAACAGTCAAGAGGCACCTGGAGAGATCAGGCCTGAACAATGACTCCTCTGGAGTGGCAGACTACTATGGCGCTTACACAGAAGGCAAGCCCAACAAGGCATATCAGACGCTAGACAGAGAAGAAGACAACCTCAGCCTAGCACAGTTAACAAACTGCTTGCAGCAGCTATTTGAAGCCTCTACAAACACCGATGGCACATACCACAAGTGGCAGAACGTCTGCCAGACAGCGAGTAGACAGCCAGCATGCATAACGAAGATAGTCGGAGAGCTAGCAGGGCTCAAAGGATCCCTCCTAGCAGGATCTATCTCAGAGTATACACAGAAACCATGATTTCTCGATGCTATAGACTCTAGACTATGCTGCAGTGTTGAGCCCTCGCTCAGACCAGATGACCCCAGGGACCAGATGGTAGCTGTGGCTGAACACTATGACGCGATAATGTATAGCACTGGCGGCTACACAGGCAGCGATAGAAGCCAAGCTTCTCGCAGCACACCACCTACACCAAATAAAGTGAATACTACCTACAACTAGCCCTCTGCTACATCAACGCCCAGGAATACAGGCAAAGGAAAGGCCCGGCCAAGAAAAGCACCTATTTCAAATCCAACAAGCCCAGCAATGCTGCAATGGATTGACACAAGAAAGAAGGAGCCTATTTCAACTGTGGCGAAAGCGGACATGTGCCAATGGAGTGCCCAGAGCAAGATGTTAGAACCAACCATGTTCGCCTCTCAGAGGAAAGCCCAGACACCAGCGAAGGCGAATATATGCCCGATCAAGTCAGCCCAGAGGAGCTAGCTGGTCGCGGCTCGATCATGACCTACAATACTACAGTAGGCATACCTAAGGATTGGCAATTCAAGGCACTCGAAATTAATATCAATATCCGTAGCAAGCCAGCCAGACCCCTGGCAGATACAGGAACCATTGGAGTACCCTGATATTCAACAAATTTATTACAACACACAACATGACCTACACAGCCAGGAAGAAGCCTGTCGCCCCTAAGATAGCAGTTAAACAATCCCGATCAACTATCAACTTTTCTGTGTAGGTTATGATTCAGCTACGCAAGATGAGAGTCGACAAGATGCCTATGTTGGTCACACCAGTATCAGACTATGATATTCTCATCAGTCTGGATCATCTCATAGGGCTGGGAGCAGTCATCGATTGTCAAACTAAGAGCATTGACTTCTCCAATTGCATGAGCAGACTTACAGGTGACGGAAAACCGAACGAATGTAGATCAGCCCTAACGAAGCCCGAGGAAGTACCACACATCCTGGTGATGTTCCCAAGGCATTTGTCAAAGAGATCCCTGAGGAACTATCACCACGACAGAAGATAATGTACAGAATAAGCCACATAGACCCAACAAGGCTTTTGAAGACACCCACTTTCAAAGCGCTACAAGCACTGATGACCAAGTACAAGGTATTGATCAACAAGCAGATGAACGCCGGTATCCTCCACAGGACCAGTGTGCCCGGAGAGGCCAGCAGGTTTGTAGAAGCAAAAGGTGATGGCAGAAACCGCCAGTTGATCGCCCTCCGCTTGAGGAATAATAACACCCAGGATGATCACACACAGACTCCAGAGCAGAACACTATACTAAATGCAGTAGCCAGGGAATAATTCCGCAGCGGGATTGATCTCAGTGACACCTATTCACAGACGAGAGTTCACCCAGATGAGAGGCAGTACAATACACTCAAGACATCCTTCGGCGGCCTTACCAGCCAGGTTAGGATGCAAGGAGAGATGAAAGCGCAGAGACTATTTGTGAGAACTACGGAGGACCTATTCTATGCCGAATTAGGCCAGAAGATATGGGTCTCTATTGATAATGTTTTTGTCTTCAGCAATACCGTTGAAAAGCATGTTCAGGATGTTACGCACGACCGCAGTAAGCTGCAGCACACGGGCTATTATGCCAAACCTAAGAAATGTGTTTTCTGTACTATAAGGCTCGATATCCTAAGCCATATGATTCACGATGATGGTATCCATGCTAGAACTGAGAGAATCAGGACCATAATTGACTGCACAACACTAGAGACCCAGAAAGAACTGCTGCGATTCAATGGAATTGGACAATTATATGGTGCACTTCATTGACCACATCCCGACCATCACAATCCCTCTCACAGGAGTGGACTGTGAACGCTAGATCGCTGTGGACGGATCTGCATCAAGCCGCCTTCGAAGCGCTCCACCGAGCTCCAGATAAGCAGAAAGTCCTTATAGCGATCGACTATAATAAGCCAAATATGATATGGCTTTTTACCGATACATTACCTACAGGTATGGGTGCTGGGATAGGCCAATGACCAACCAGAGATGCAGCCAGACCTGCCGCGTTGCACAGCCTGAAGCTGACGGTATCACGAAGCAACTACTCTACACATCAACACGATACCCGCGCAATCATTTACGCTATAGAAGCCTTTGCTCCGCATTAGCTGCAGGGACAATTTACCGTGATTATAGACCACGAGAGTCTCACTAAAGTCATGACACAGAAGAATCTCAATAGACGATAGCAGAGATAGCTAAACCACATCAGTCACATTGATTTTAAAATAGAATACCAGGCAGGAGTGCAGAATTTCCTCGCAGACTACTTAGCCAGAATCCATGAGGGAAGCCCAGGAGTGTTAGATATATGCCACAATGACCTCACGATCGATTATGACAACCTTGAGCTACTTGACACAACTCAACCCCTACAAATCAAGTGAAATTACGCCTCCTCTATCAATTTGCGTATTGAATCAGACAATGCCATATATCACTTAGGCAAAGCCCTGACATCTCGCACCCTTACTAGCAGCAACTCTATTAATTGTTGCTGCCCTGAATACCTTATTGACCAAATCACAAGCAATGCAGTAACCTGTTCCCAGAAGATGAAGGCCTCTGCCTCCTCGCGCCCTACATCAAGCGCACACGGCAACAATAGCAGAATATTCATTGGAAACTGTTGGGGTGATAATAGAACGCTCCCCATCTCTAGTGAAATAGAACGACCATACTCAGAAATGAGCAAGATGTCATGGACTGACGATTGGTGGGAAATATACAAGAATGAGAATGAAGGTGCAGGCTACTAGCCGAAGGAATATAACATCCGGAAGCAGAGGAAGAAAGCGACCAGAAAAGTGAAGGATAGGACTTCTATATTGAATACAGCCCTTGAGGAAGGTCTGGCCTCCCAATATCCCATACCTCACAGATAGCCTACTGCCCTTCCACATGTAAGATACTATCCCAGCTACCCCTCCTATGCCCTCACCGGCTTTCAGTCCCCTTTACTGCCAGGCAGGCTATGACCATGATGAGGCTACAAATGCCAACCAATTCCTAAGCACCATACACTCTCGCCTTAGGGGTATTCTCCCTAGCGAGTTAGAGAAACCCTTTACACTGACACCGTCTACCCTAGGGTCAAAGAAACTAATGACAAGTTGTACTATTCCATCCACGATGGCCTACTACTCACCCAAAACACCAATGGGTACGAAAGCCATTATATACAGTAAGGACCTTTTAAGAAGGGAGCATCCCTACGGGATTTTGTCCTCGAAACTGTCCATGAAGGCCTCGGACCTTTCTCAGCCTATATAAGCCACTTCTATGCTCCTTGTTTTGTCTTATAGCCACAAATGCACCAGGACATTGTCCTATACTGTCGGTCATGTGATAAGTGCCAGTTTAACAACAAGCCCACCACCCTACCCTATAGGCGATCCCTTACCCTCTCCGACCCCGATGAAGCCTACCAATCTCTAGCCATAGACTTCACTGGCCCTTTCAACAAATCTGCTGGCTATAGATCTATCATGGTAATTAAGGACCGCTTTACCTGCTAGACACATCTCATCCACATCAAGGATGCGGCTACCTCTGACAAGAACTGTATGAAACTCAACAGGACTATCTTCGATGTCTATGGCCTCCCTCTCAGCATTGTCCTTGATCAGGCCTCTGGCGTTACTGCTAAGCTTTCGTTACAAATGATGAAGTCCCTTGGTATCCAGGTCTGGATGGCGCCCCAATCCCATCAGCAAACAAATGGCCAGGTTGAGCCAAGGATCCGCACCCTCACACAGCTAATCAGGAACTTCGTAAACCCCAGACAGAACAACTGATCCGGCACTCTCCCAGCGATTCCAGTAGCCATGAATGGCACCCCGCCCCAATCCCTAGGCATCTCACCCTACCATGCCCTCCATGTATGCCCCTGGAAGATATTCATCCCTGTCCTGAGATCCGCCAGCAAGGCACCAGCGGTGGACGATATTGTAAACACCCATGACGCTAGGAGAATGGATGTATAAATGGCCAGAGAGAATGCCACCTTCAGCCAGAATGTCTAGGCTGACAAATGTCGCAAACCCCTAAGCGAACCTTTAAAGAATGGGAGCAGAGTTCTAGGTAGAAGCCGTCCTTATAGTTGCTTCCCTGGACGATACAAGAAGCTAGAAGGATGCTGGTTTGGACCCATCCAGGTCCTAGAACATCTATGTGATACAGACAACTACCTACTGCATCTCCCACCCTGAATGGCCCTTCAGAAACCTTACTTCGACGTCTCCTCCCTTAAGGAATACAGAGTGAATGATCCCAATAGATTCAAGTTCCGCTGAATGGACACGCCAGCACCCATCCTAATTGCCAATGCAGAAGAATTGGAAGCCAAGCAGATACTCACTTACCGCTACCAGAACAACAGGCATGAATTTCTGGTTCACTGGAAAGGTTATGAGCAAGGTGACGAGTCCTTGGAACCTATCGAGAACCTCTACTACTCTCTGGAACTCATAAAGGAATACTGGGACGCTAACCACCCAGCAGAACAGACACCCCAGACACCTTCCACTCCATTAAAGCCTCCTGGGAACCAAGGGAAGTTTTCTCCTCACCCTGTACAGCAAATGATTTCCCAGATGACTTCTGTGAACCATATGACGAGAAGAAATATGATTCCAGCAGCTGAGACTAGGATTATTTCCCCACAGAAGACGAAAGCCTCCTATGGCACACTGATGAGAGCACTGAGGAAGGGGAGGACTTTAGAATGATTGTTGATCTTGCAGATTACTAGAATGTAACATGTGTACATCACCTGGGAACAGTAGACAGGAGTAGTGTTGTTCATGAGCCGGCTCGATCCGAGTCCAGACATAGACTCGAGGACTTGAGCCAGGCTCGAGCTGCCAAGAAACCGCCAAGAAACCGCCAAGAGGTTCGAGTCTAGAGTCCAGTCGGCTCGTGGACTCCTGGCTGAGCCGGCTCGAGCCGCCAAGACTCTCGAGTCCGCTCGTGGACCCCTGTTCAAGCCGCCAAGAGACTGGTTGCCAAGAGATTCGAGCCGGCTCGAGTCTGGCTCGAGTCCGCTTGGCTCATGCACAACACTAGACAGGAGCGGGTAGTCCAGGATCTCCTTTGTTTGGTTGATTTATATTTGCTTTATTTGATCGGATTTCAGCTTTGCCACTGCCTCTGTGTCAGATACGCTGTGGTATGATATTGCTATATTGAGTTTGCTTTGCTGGAAGTTGATATTTACGATTCCGGGTATATGGTCATGTACGACGTGTGAAGCCTGCGCTATGTTTCTTGCTTTGGTCTTGTAGGATTACAGCATTGCTGTATGTCACCGTATGTGCGCAGCTACTGGTAATGATCATGATTGCAGGAAGGCTATTCCTGTTAAGTTTTGTATTTAAACCAGTCTCCTGGCTACCAGGACATAGCAGACTTCGACAGACCTTCAGTCTAAGAATACACTTAATTGAACAGCAATCCTGGAGTCCCATTTGTCCTTCAACTATTATCCTTCTACCCAGCGGTCCCTTGCAGCCTCCCTTATTACCAATACTAGCAGGTCTATCACACGTCCTATTATATTCTCATTAGACACGAATAAACCTATTACAAATGGCTATTGATTGCTTAGTTCTATAATTCACTACATATTTCATCATTAAGACCTTCTTACCTTGCCCACCATGTTTTTTATTTTTTATTTTACTTTTTTTATATCATGTATGTATTGTTACAGTTCAACAACTCGCATGCAGCGCTACCTATGATGTAAACAAAACCTTAATCTCAAAAAGGCAAATGAAAAAAAGAAAATTACATAATCTTGTCCAAATCGGGTCAAGTACTTAACACATCGCCATCACACAGCCAACAAAATACAGTATACTCATAGCAAACATTAACAATTCTGTACTCAAAATTTGTGAATTTTACAATGAAAAAAATATTCACCAAAAGACTTATAATACTGCAATTGCCAATCCCCACCAAAGGTACCTTGTTCCTCCAGATTATTAAATATTTCCCTCTAGATATCCATTTGGGCATTTACCACAATGACTTTATGTTTTGTGAATCATGCCTTCAATCTATGAAGCCAAATGCACTAGTTGCGACCTGATACAAATTATGTCACTGCGCGCTAAGAAACTAGAACTTTAAACTCAGAACTTGGATTTTCGGAGAGGAGTATAGTTCGTGCCATTGAAAATGTGGGTCAGGCTGCAAAAACATGAATGTAGCTGTACACCTCTGTCTAATAAGTTTCTATATGAATATGACCAATAGCAACAGCAAAAAAGCCACTACCACTCTTTCATTTCTAAGCTCCCTGTTCTTCCAATATCTAAAGAAATTAATTGTTCATATATAATTTAATTTGTATCTGATGAGAAAAGAGAATTTCAAAAAGTTAAAAGTTCATGGAAGATATAGATATAGATGATTAAAAGGTTTCCATAATTGATAACAGTTTTAGTCGTTTATGCTCAAATAAATAGCAACTAGCAGTTGTAAGAGGGTCTTGACTCTCAATAAGAGTCCAAGGGGTACGACGGGCAGGAAGGCCGGAAGTGATGACAGTTGCTTAGCCTGAAGGTCGGGAGATGATGATCGCAAGTTCGTCGGTCAAGGCTAATTGCGTAAGGGCAGATCAAGAGCAAGCTTCTGGGGTACTTGGCCTATGTCTTGGTTTATCAGAATAGGAGAGGTGATATTTTGAAGTACAGGAGTTGTGAAAGAAATTGCTGGTCGCATAAAGAACCAAGAAAATACCGGTTCTTTTTTGAATTTTAAATTTTATATCATGTATTTGTTGTTAGGGTACAAGAAGCCACATAAAGGGCTAGCTATAATGAAAGCAAAACCAAAAATCAAAAGCATACAAACAAAGGAAATATCCTATGCTACACTTCTTCAAAGGGAGTCTGTACTGGGCCCTGGCCTACATACTAGCACAAACATCCCAAAAGTCAATGTAAGGAAACCCTCCCACAATGAACAGAGAACAAATGCTCAAGTACTTAAAACTAACCTAGTAAACTTAAGCCTTCTAAGATGACAAAAAGTACCCAGAGGAAACCAAAGTGGATAAATGAGAAGTAGTCAACAATGTAGTCGATGTAGGACAGGAGAACATTCCATGTGAAAAGGTGGTGGTGCTGGACCTGATAATAGGAGAGGGCACTGAGGAGGCAAGAGGAGGACGAGATGTGAGGGTTAGGGGCCAGGCTCGAGATAGCATGAAGGGAGGGGTCCTTGGGTGGCCTCTTAGCTCGACAAGAGAGAATAGCATGGTTGAAGGTTACAGGTACATCCTTAGAGGTTGCGCAGGTGGCAGGATCGTAGTTATTCGAGGAATGGAGTACGTGGTGGTAGCTTTTGCTCGATCTCATGCTATGGATGTGGCCATGGTCAAACTTGTTGAGACCCATGAATGGGTGGGGCCAAAGGGAGAATGGGTATTAGTATGTATCTGAGGAGAGGGAGTGGTCAGACACCTTTCTCAACAGAAGGTCGTGACAAGTGGGTTTAAGTTGGGTATTGGCACATCGATGGGGTGGATCCCTCGGCAGGTCAGGGAGCAGGTATTGGATGGTGACTGGGAGGGCTTCATCGTCTCTGGGCTCCAACAGGAACAACATGCAGGGGGTGGTGGTGTCAATTGGCAGGTGGGTGTAGTTCTTGAAGGGAGGGTGTGGTTGAGTCTATTATAGAGGAAGGAGGCTACCTCGGTTGCTGGCAAGCAAGGTTCTGTGGTCTGGTGTAAGGCTATAGAGGGAGGGCATATGGACTGAGCCTGGGAGGGGCACCCTTATCGGGTAGATCTTAAGGGGGAAACAAATCACCCATAGACCAGCCAGTGTTCTCTTATGTGGTAGGAAAGAGCCTATCAGAGAGAGAGATGATTTAGCATTAAGAATGTCCACTGGGGTCCAAACGAAACAGTTGGTACACCACGATTGGACCGTATGCCAGAAGCAGGACTGGGTACGTATCATGTGAGCAGAGAGTGTGAAGATCTCACCTCCATAGAGGACGATAGGGAAGAGCAGCCAAGAGGCCAGTCTGTAGCACAGGAACCGGGGAGGCCAATGCGAGGGGAGGGCAAGCCTTTTGACCACTATCAAGGCATCTTGGGCCAAAGCTAGTCCCTTGATGAAGTGGAGGGTCATCAACCGGGATGGGGTTGGCCAGTAGCTAAGCCAATGCAGTTCGACATCAGCAAAAATAATACCTTGCGTCCTGTGCGCCCCGGGCGTCTGACGCGCGGGACGTCGGAATGCTAATCGCGAATCAGGACGTAACGTCGGAGCGACGTCCCGTCCTGACTTTGCGTCACCTAGCGCCATCCGTCCTGACGCCATCCGGACACGGACCCCTACGTCCTGTGCGTCCTGACTGCGTCTGGTGCTCCTCTATTACCTCCTGACTCCCCCTGATCTACGA
>Ga0307509_10003069_pt1 | contig 25938 bp, 35 predicted proteins | sample 10_EM_MG_FD_202245 | JGI IMG/M metagenome (GOLD analysis project Ga0307509, IMG submission 202245) | Populus trichocarpa ectomycorrhiza microbial communities from riparian zone in the Pacific Northwest, United States - 10_EM | ecosystem: Host-associated > Plants > Roots > Unclassified | place... | reverse complement strand
GGCGAGCTCGTTGGCGGTCTTGATGACTTCGACATGGTCACCACCGACCTCACCACCGAGGTAGAGGAGGAAGACGGTCGCGAACTCGGTGGCGTTGTTCGTGGCCTTCTCGATCATGGAGAGTGTGTACTCTGGCGTCGAGTTCAAGTTGCCAGCCTGGGTGGGAGATTCGAGCTCGTAGATAGCCTCATCCACTTTGTGAACGCAGGCCTGGAGAATTGAGTCTGATGGTGGATTAGTCGACGCGTTCGCGTCATTCATAAACCACCTACCGATGATCTGATTCAACTTCTTCCTGTTATCGAGTATAAGGGTGTCAATTTGAGCGTTTGTGGCCTCCATCGAGATGCCTTGCGTCTAGAGGCGCATAAGATCAGGGTTTTGAGGGATCAAAAGGCTCCTACCTGGTGAACATCGGAGAGCTGTTGGATTGTACTGTCCATTCCCTCCTGAAGAATAGCAATCTCCTGGTCCTTCTCTTCGCGTAATCGCTCCAGGTCCCCTGACGAACCATCCAACTTGGCGAACATGTCATCAATCTGAATTTGTTTGGCCTGTGAGAGAACCAAAAGTATCGTGAGCATCCAGGACATGCGACATCATCGCGTCCAGAGACTTACGCGAAGCGAGTCTTCGAGCTCTTGAATTTGTCTGTTGTATTTCGACAGAACGTGAGAAACCTCAGAGCTCTTTGACCTTGTTGCGTCCTCGGCGCGTTCGTTCGCGAAGTTGATCTCGCGTCGGAGCCTATCGAGTTCGTCCTTGTGAGAGGATTTTTGCCTATCCAACTCGAACCGTGCCCTGTCCCGCTCGCGAATCATGTCGGCCAACTCCAGGTTCTTTGCGTTAAGGTTCTTCTCCATCCTCTCCATTTTATCGATGGCCTCTTGCGCCGAGTTAGCCTTGAGCTGGAACTGCTTGAACTTGGACAACATATCCAAGTGTTCCGTCCGCAGTTGACTGTAGAGCTTTGCGAGGGCTTCGTACTTATTCCGCCAGACGTTAACTTGATCTTGTAATTGGTTGATCAAATCGTCCTTGGAAGCCAACTGTGACCCAACGTTGATGGCCGCGCTATTAAGCTCTTGCTCGAGAGCTTTGACCCTCTGAGAATCCAATCCCTGTGAGTACGACGAATCAGAGAAAGAGGATTGGCGTCATACCCGGTCATACTGCTCGAGCATGAGTTGATCTCGTTCGAACTGTCCTCTCAGCGCCAGAATTTCTCGTTCCAGGCCATGAACCTGCTCGGCGGCTTGATTGTTCAAATGCATCATCTGTTGTCGTCTCAGCTCCTCCTGCGCCTGCCTCTCTTGCTCTTTTTGCAGCAACTGCCTCTGTTCAAACTCGCGCTGTTGTTGGGCCTCGAGTTCAGCGCGTCTCCTTGCATCATCCTCCTGGACCGCACGTAATGCAGCTTGCTGTTCCTCATATTGTTTGAGCATACGAGCCTGCTCATCAATTTCTGCGGCGCTGGCCACTGGGGTGGCGGGAGGAGGCGTCTTTGCCTTGACCGTGGTGGGACGGGCGGGGAGGCTGGGGGCGTCGCCGCTGTCAGAGAGATTCGGTGCTTCCTGTGCAATCTCCGGGTCAACAAGAATAGAGGGAGCGAACAATAACCCATACTTGAGCAAGTTTGGGAACATTGATAAGTCCAGTGAGGTATTTGAGGTTAGAACATTCATAGTAGAATTTGCGAAGGTTGTGATGTTGTGAAGAGTAGCGCCCCCTCAGAGGTTCGAGCGCTTCATGATCATTTGTCCCTTTGGTAGATCCACCATCAGATGAGCCTGATAAGGGGCGTGGGATAAGACTTACGCCTGTGCATGGCTCTCAACATGCTGGTGATGAATCTATAGATACCCCAACTCTCCTTTACAAGAGGCACCAGCGCGCTTATCCGGCATTCGTTGTTGACGGATTGACCGAAATGGGTGAAAATCATCCTCTGGAATGAGTCTATTTGGTCCTGCAGGCCCATCAAGTCCGAGATAGTTTCGTAACTGAGGCTAGGTCAGCGAAGCAAACGGGGACTCTAGGTTAACAAAAAGATACCCTTCATTGGGATCGTCAATTCCCTTGAGCGTGACGTATTCTTCATACTCGAATAGACCGTTGAACTCCGGCCGAAGGCGGTGGAACCTGAGTTTTGCCAGGATGAACTGGACGTAGGTGCGGATAATGGGACCGTAGCCTGCGTTAAAGCTATGAGATCAGGGGAGGTAACACTGCCATGATCAGATAGGTGCTGACCTCGGGCGGAATCGTGACCGACTGTCCTAGCACACGTCTCTAGCCACCCAGTTTGCCCGTGAGCCTCCTTTATAGTCTACGGTTCTGGTTAGAGTTTATTCATCGACCGTGCCTGGTAGGACGCACGATCGGATGTCCCTCTTGGATGACTTTGTGTGCCGTGATCAGGGCCTTGAAGGTCTGGACTTCGTCAGACAAGATTGGCTGAACGCGCAGCCCCGTCCAGAACGAGATGGAGGTGTGGTAATCCCAGGTGTACACGATGCATTCTGAAAAGTGGCATGATCAACCGGGGACCCGTTGGCGAGCATCACCACGCACTTCTGACGTGTTTCTGTTTCGGAGCGCTCTCTTCAGGGCTGGTGGCCTTTTTGATGTGGACTACCAGTTCGCCCTCCGCCTTGTCCTTGTCAACTGGCCGTGTCGGATAGTGCACTTCATCGTCCTCGTACGGGTTCGCTCTTCCGCGTCCTCCCCCTCCCGAGGGCCACCTGGAAGAGCGGAGTCAGTCAGGGAGCACGGAGGATCGCCAGGCGACCTACATCGCTATAATAAGGGGACTAGATGGTGGGGGTCACGAACTTAGATGTTGAGAGCCCAGTCCGCCGCGGCGCAGCTTGGGTTTGGGGTGTGGTCGATCAGTCTCGTTATCGTGGGAACCCACATCTGATCCTTTCGTGCATCATGTCCTCGTCCACACCCGCCGTCCGGTCGACAAAGCTGAAATTCAAGGGCGAGAAGACGAAGAAGAAGCGGAAGAGAGAGGAAGGAGACAACGGCGAACGGGGCGCCAGACGACGCAAAGACGACGGCGACCGCGCCCCCGAGAGTTGGGTTCTCCCGGAGGATCCTCTCGAGATCTGTGGCCCAACATTCCTGGTGCACCCGTCGGACCCGTCACCTCTCTGTGTTACCTACGACTCTACCCGGAGGAGGGTTGTTCTTCATACTATCACCAAGGGCGAGGACGAGGAGGAAATCGACTTGATGGACCGCACTCCAACCGAGGTATCTCAGGTTTGGGTCACCACTCGCGTCGCTGGTTCACCTACCATCAACTTGCGGACAGGTACCGGAGAAGGGAAATTCTTGTCTTGTGACAAGCATGGACTTGTCGCTGCTGATCGAGAAGCCAGGGGGCCCCAGGAGGAATGGACGCCTGTTATTCTGCCCGATGGGATGGTCGCTTTCATGAACGTCTACGAGAAGTACCTTAGCATCGACGAGGTCGCTGGAGGTGCGCTGCAATTGCGCGGGGACAGCGAGGAGGTGGGGTTCCGTGAAAGGTTCTGGGTGAAGGTCCAGCACAAGTACAAACAGGAAGCTCACGCCGAGGAGAAGAAAAAAAAGGGAGGTCTAGTGGGTGATACGAAGATCGACGAAGCTGCGACGAAGTAAGTCGTCCACCGCTGTCCTCCCTTACCGCCTGACGAACGTCTCACTTTTGCAGCAAAATCCACCAAGCGTGGGGCGCGGGTAGGTCGATCGTGTCCGGCTCCGATAAGAAGGAGGTAGGTTGCAGTAGTTGCCCACTGGTCAGGGCTGACTTCTCCGCTCCATAGCTCAAAGCCGCAAAGAAGGAGGGTCGATTGTCAGAAGCAATGCTAGATCGCAGAGCGAAACTCAAGAGGTCAGTCCTTCGTATCTTTCTTGATTCCCTTCTCACCTCCGTACCACAGTGACCGTTTCTGCTGATTTTTTGATGCGTTGCACTTGCTTAGTTTACGTAGCACCATGTACACACACTCTGAAATGATCGGCGTCATGTTGTCTTCCTTCCGATCCGCCTTCTTCCGTCGAAACGCCAGCCTCTTCCGGCGAACTGGTGTTCGTGGTGAATCGACGACCACCGGACCCAAACCCCTCAGTCAGAAGGCGCGGCGGTACCCATGGCTCACTCCAACAATGGCCCTCGTAGGCATCATGCCCTTCTTTACATTCGCTCTCGGAACGTGGCAAGTGCAACGGCTCAAGTGGAAGGTCAACATTATTGACGAACTGGAGGAGAAACTGAGACGGGAGCCTCTGATGCTACCTCCGAAGATCAAGTGTGTACACCCTCACCCAAAAACGCCTCCCAGTCACTGAACAAATCACCTCGTTCGCTAGTTTGGCGATCATCCCGGAATTCGTCTACCGCAAGGTGCTCATGAGCGGGAAGTGGGACTACGACCACACGATAATCGTCGGCCCACGCACGCGAGATGGCACCGCAGGCTACCATGTCATCACGCCTCTTGTTCGTTCTAACGGTACGACGGTGTTGGTCGACCGCGGTTTCGTGTCAAAAGACGCGATGGAGAAGTTCTCTCAAGCCGCCGGCACCGACGAGGAGGTTTTTGTACAAGGGATGCTCCGCGTGTCCCAGGTGCGAAACGCCTTTACCCCAGACAACCATCCCGAGAAAAGCGAGTGGTATTGGATCGACGTTGATGCAATGGCCGAGCATGTCGGCGGAGAGAAGTCAAACGTTCAGCCTGTGCTTGTTGAGGAGATTTTTGGTACGCGTTCCATCCGGCGCACGATTGCTTGTCACTTATGTGTGTGTGCAGAGGGTCATGCAGGAGAAGCAGCGGCTAGGTTGAAAGGAGGAATCCCTGTCGGGAAATCCCCGGTCGTTGAGATGCGTAACTCTCACATGTCCTACGTGGTTACCTGGTGAGTGTACGCCTTCTCATTCTTTCGTTTGGCTAACCACCACTTTTCTAGGTACTCCCTCTCGGCGTTCACGACTTTAATGTTCTTGCGGTTGCTGACGAGACAACGACGGGCGCATGCCAGAATGCCCCGCTAGTCGTTCACCCGTCGTGACACGTAGGCAGGCCAGAGAGCCTCAGCGGGCACGTTGGAAAATTGACACCGTTTTGGAACAACACGCTGCTCAGTTTTGGAGAGATGCCACACTCCTTTTGGATAACACCCACACAGCAGCATGTGGGCTAAATTTGCATGGATGGGACCACGTTCAGATATGAAAGATAGGTTCCATTCCGGGAGAAGGAACAGCACACGAGTAACAAACCCTCACATCCACCGGGGTAGGGCGGGGCGTCCTCGAGACTATCTGCCATCGAATGCGAACGAGCCTCTGAGTGTGAGTTGTGTTGAAGGCCGCTTACAGGCACAAAAATTTGAAATACTTCCTGCCCCAACTCGACCGCGCCTGAACAAGTGCATCCACGTAAGACATGATGCATGATGCACGATGCATGGATGACCTTGCTGTACCTTTCAATTATTAAATTACCTCGAAACGCGCACCCGCGGCAACGAAGCGGCGCGGCCACGTGACACCCACCTACACTTGATCTCATGCGTTGGTGAAAGCTTCCTTGGTCGCAAATTTCCACTCCCTCTCAAGTGTTCAACCGGTGAACACATATGACCGAAGCGGGGCCCTCCAGATCACCTGCCTTGTCAAACCCGAAGGGCCACTTTGACTCCGTATCCTCCAACTCTTCGAAGCATGTCCAGCTCGGGCTCGGACTTGGCCCCCCACCTGCGGCTTCCCGACGTCGGGCTCAAGATACAGGGGATGGATTTCCAACCCGGAACAATCGTCGGGGGATTCATTCTGACTCGTTGTGGAAGGGCCAGGGCGAGGAAGGGCCTGCATTAGCAACAAAGCGGAGAGGGTCTATGAAGCACGAAATGCGCCCAGCCCAGCTAGTGGAAGCGGATGCTAATATTACCGCGTTCTCAGACGAGTACGATTTGGGTGAGTGCACAATTTCTTTTGTGAACATCCCTTTCTAACGCCCCTCTAGCGCACGAAGGTAACGGGATTATCTACACCTCTCACCTTTGGTGTCCCTTACTACAATACCAGATCCTGCAATTCTCGCGGATGTCCAACGTGCGCTGAAGATGAAGGCACGAAGGGAAGCTCGACTGAAGGCACCAGGGCCTGCACATATGGACGCCTCGCCTCAGTCATTCTTCACAACTCCCTCCCCCCGGAGCAGGCCCACCGGCTCCCCTGAAACAAGCGTTGCGCTCCCACCCGTCAACTGCGCAGACGCAGAGGAGGATTTTATCACAGCCCTGGATGCCAGCGTTCCACATCCAATGCCACGTTCAATAGACAATGGAGCAACCCTTGACTGGTCAGGGAAGGAACCCGTTGAGGAACCAAGGCATGACAGACGGTGGTCTTTAGCGATTACGAAGCGTAAAACCAAAGATAAGGCAACGTCTGTATCTTCACTTGACCACTCTGCGCTCGATATGCCCCGCGACCCGGATTACGACGGTTTGTTCCATTGTTCCAATCCACAAACGTAGTCCCTGATGAACCATTTCTAGACCGTGTGACCAACATACGAGCGGGTATGAAGCCACAGACTTTGCGAAAAGCTTCCGTGGCTGCTGAACACATTCAACGCCGCTACTCATTCCTATACGCATCACTGCTTCCCCCATCGCGTCCTCTTAACCCCATATCCGTCGTTCGGTGGAACGCTGAGCAGGACTTTATCGTATGTTTTCATTTTCTCTTCTCTGCCCTGCCTCAAGTGATGTGAGACCTTTCAAGAAATCTAGCCGTCACACTCGTTCCCTGTGGCACATCACTCCATTGATTGTCGAAGAATACATCAAGGGTCGAGCACACCAGGATGAGGAGCCAACAACGAACCCCGACCTTCTATTGCCATCGCCGATACCCAAAGGCACTCCTCCGAAGTCAGAGGAGGAAGCCTCTCGTCCACAACGCCCTAGGGCTCAAATTCCAACTTCACGGAAATCCCTTGGAGTAACTGTCTCTCCAGTATCAGACAAGCGGTCCCCGGATTCACCACTGCCGTGGATTTCATCACCTCAAACCGATGACTCTCCCCGGAGTTCGCTTTACAGCGCCTTCCGCGGTGCTCTTGATCGCGTCTCTCCTTCAAGTAGCAAGCGCCACCTCCAGGATAGGACAATCCAGCGGCTCAGCGACGATTCTGCTCATGCCTCGTTATCGGAAACGAACAGCCAAACAGGTGGTGTCGGTCTGGGGATGTCACAGAAAGGGGGACGACTGCAGACCCCGAATCTTGACACGCATGCTCTCAATACATCGGGACCGGAGAGCGAGGGGGGTGAACAACACGCCACGGACACACGCTCTCCCCAGTTATCAGAGGGTCTTCCAACCGCGAAGCCCCCGGACTCTGCGATTCCCTCTGCGGGGACGGCTACAAAATCTTCTGATCCCACGGCAGGCGCCCCTCCCCTCAAACGGCCTCCACCCGGGCGCCGGAGGGTCTCTTTGCCACTTCCAGACTATAGACTGTCAGTGGAGGTCGAGAAGCGGAGGCAGTTGGTGGACGATGAACGCGAACAGTACGAATACGAAATTCGAGCGCAGTATGTCACCTGCTCCTTCCCACCTGCAGTACACTTATTCTCATCGTCATCAGACTCCTTGACGAGGCTTTGAAACAGAATTCTAGAATCCGACAACAGCTGCAACGAATTGCCGCCGAATTCCGGGATTTTGCTCACGTTCAACAGCAATTGATCGAGCTGTTGAATATGCCGTTCCCAACCGTCCCGCCAGAAATGTTCGATGCTATTACCCAAGACCCTGCGGCGATGACGGGACAGACTCGCCGGTTGAAGGGCTGGAGGGCTGTCGAGGAGGTCCACTGTCGAATAAACCGACAGCGAGAGATGTTGTCAACTTTCGCAGCTACATTAACCGAGATCAACAATCAACTCCCGCGCCCAAGAGGGATCTTCGACAAATCGCTGAATGGCTTGACGGGTTCCCTTTCTCGACTGGAGCGCCATCGGGAGGACCTTCGTAACCGGCAGAGCGTAGCCACCGAAAAACTTGCTCACGTCCGTGAGCTACACGTCCTCACAAAGATGGGATTTAACGAGACTTTGGGGCATACATCTCAAATATATCCCGAGGTATTCAACACCTTCCTAAACTTATGTGGGGGGAATGCTCATGAGATTTGTTAGTTGTCGTTGATATCCGCCCTCGAAGAGAAGTACAGGAATAGGTATCAGAAATTCTGGGACCTCGGTATGGACGCGTTAACCCTCTTGTTGGACTCGGTCACCCCCTTTTGGAGGAGCTACGGGAAGACGATCGGTGTCGACATTCAAGACTTCCTAATCATCCCATGGTACCGTAACGAGTTTACGGGACAGCCGAAGCGATATCTCATCACCAGCCTACCCAAAAGGTCTTTCCGACATTGGCTTGGCCTTCTGGTGTTCGCCGTTGGGTGCCACGCCTTTCTGTTCCTGCAGATTAGGGGCGCCGTGTATACCACCATGAACGGTTTTCTGTTCCTCTACGGTCAGAACCCTGGCGTGAGCATCATCCTCTTACCGTGCATGATAGCAGCCTGTCTTGTCATGTGGATCGCCGTCATTTGCGAGTTCTCCGTCATCGTCGCACAAATTGGTGTTGTTTTGTGGTGGCTAGGTTGGTCCGTAGGAATTTTCTCATAGATCCATATACTTCCTCTCTTTTCTCCCCCTCTCATCATTCAGCTCTGCACTCTCCCGCTGTCGGCTTGCTTTCGTTAAATTTATTACGTCGATCTGGATTGTATATCATACATGGATCCACACGCTTAATGTATCATGGTGACCCTTTCTAAATATCCTGTAGCATCCCAAACCCGTACGATTCGTTAGTGATAGGTCAGGCGTTGGCGACGGACTCTTGAGGAGGTTTCGGGACTCGTTTGCGCTTCTCTGGAGAGCGGCCTGTGCCAGGTGCGGAAAGGTTTGAAGTTGACCGCGATTTCGCCCTGGCCTCGGACAACTGGGCGTGCCTTCGCCTTGCAGCAGCTTCGCTGCTCTTTGACGGTTGGATTAATTTCATCGGGAAAGGTGGAGGTACCTAGGAGCAGACTTCAGGGACGAGCCTTCATCACCGAACACGACTCACGTTACGAAGTTGTGTTAGGGTTTCGGTACCCTCGGGTAACCTGTGCTGGAGGTATCGCCTTGCTGGGAGTTTCGCCAACTGACATGGTTCAGTGATCGGTCGGGGAGCAGGGGAAATTTAGGTTACCTGGCCCTCAATAGCCTTTTGGTTATTTCCCATCGAATCCCCGACCCAAGATGAGAGGAAATACCAGAATTCGTCCGACGGGTTCGTAAACCGGAAAGTGATAACGTCCTCGGTTTCCTCAATCGGTGCTTGGGGGTCCGATGGGGTGGGCGCTGTTGCCTTCGGTACTCGCAAACAGGTCGTAAGCACGACGTCATGACCACCGTCTCCAGAGGCGGATTCAACGCGTTCACAGAGCGAGGGCCCACGAGGCACAAGGAACTGGGTCCCCACCCTCTCTTGGAATTCAACCACTAGATCTGGCAGTTTTGCGGGGGTTGCAGGGACCTGTTCCAATGGAGGTTGAGTTGGGAAGTTTTCCTCGGGAACTGCTGCCAATGACTGGATGAGGGCGCCAAGGCGCTTCAACTCCTCTTGGGTAGCCTGTCTGGAGGCGGCCAGCCGAAGCAGGTTAGCGAGAGTGGGATTCGTGGTCCCCGCCGTCGTTACGCGGGTCAGCAGATCAGGGGTGATCGTAACGAGAGGATTCGATGACTCCTGTGCTTGTGCTGTTGATCGGTAGTATGATGTTGTCCCGTATGAAGCAGCACCGTACGATGTCGAAGGCCCCCAGGACGTCTGAGGTGACTGCGGCGTGTAATATGTACTGGGCTGTTGCGCTTGGGGATAATAGTTGATCTTATGCACGGCCGTTCGGTAGAAGACATGTGGGCCGATGTGGATGTCGCAATGACCCAACACTTCAGGTGAATGAGGCAGCGGGGTAACTCCAGGGTTCTTCGTGCTACGAGATTTACTCGAGAATTTTGGCAAGGCATTCAACCAACGTTCGCGAGCTGTAGTTCAGTGAGCGTTCGTCACGAGTTTCAAGCTGGAACCACGGACATTGCCTCAGGGATTGTAACACGACACGGCTACGGATATCTGGTCTCAGCCAGCGTAGGGTTCGGTCGTGACATCGAACTACCTGTGGGCGACGGAGCAAAGTCTTTCTTGCCCAGAGTCATCCGTGAGTTTCTTCACCGTTGGAAGCCTGACGTTTGCCATGAGGCTGCCGCGGAGATGAGTTAGGTGATAGAGCTTAGAGGTGGCTGTGAGTGATCGACTTGAGATCGCTGGGAGTTGTCCGGGGTAGATAAGTAAACCTTTTGGTCTCAATCATCATGTCGTCCCGCGTCCGTGAGTGCGCTTTCCTCGCTCAAACTCGCAATGCATTGATACCACGTTCTACTAGAGAAGGGTGGAACGCTGTTCCGACCTATCGCCAAGCAAAGGCGACCAGCCTCAGAGTCGCCATCGAAACCTGGCCCCTCCACCTCCGCGCCTTTCCATTCGAGCGAAACACCGAATACGATGCCGCCCCCTCCTTCCGTTCCACAGCGGCTAGAGACCCCTGCCTTGTCGCTGGCCTCAGAACCACAGGACCCGGATGACTCACAGGCGCGACGATCCTCAGTGGAACCTCAACGCCCAAACATTGTCCTGCCCGGGACACCGACACCCATAACTGTCGGATCTTCCAGGAAACCTGCTACGCCTATCAGCATTGGTTCGCGGTCCTCCTCCATCCCCCCACCTTCACCCACGCCCACCTCTATCCCCACACCCTCCCGTTTCACCAATATCCATCCTCCCGCTGAACCCCATCTGCGCGTGCCGCTTCCCCCACAAACTCCCGGCGGTGACCTGACCCGAGGTTTACACACTCCTCCTCCAGAACCTCACCCCCAGTCAACCCCGTTGAAGAAACGGCCCACGTCCACTGTAGAACCAGAATCTGGTTCGGCTAGCCCCCCTCCCAAGAAAGTACGCCGCTCCCAACGACCCGCGACCCGGAAAGATGCTCTAAGGAAAAGGATATCCCGAAGAGCCTCGGTTTCTGAACCCGAGCGAAGTCCTGGATCGACCCCCGAACCAGACGAGGATACTGAGACCGGAACGACACCGAAGCCTTCCCGAAAACCTCGCCGAATCAAGAAATCCCCTATACCGTACGATCCCGACCAGCCCGGGATGGAGCTCGATCCTACTGTGGCGACGATGGCCAGTATATGCGTGGATACAGGGCAGGGACGGGTCAGTTCCAAGGCTAACGAAGTCATGAAGAATCACGTAACGTGGAAAGCTGGGAACCGAGAGCGGAGAGCGCAAATGGTAGCGGAAATGGAGGCTAAAAAGTACGGGAAGGCTCTTGACTCGGAAACTGCACAGAATTCTACCCCGATAAACCCTCCCCCTCCACAAGAGGCCGACGAGTCTGCGTCACTGAACGAACCTACAACCGGAGGTAACGACTTCGATTACTCGCAGACCATGTCCGCCAGCAAATTCAATGCTCAGGTTCGGATCGGACCGAGCGGGGAGACTGTCGTTGACGAGGAGTCGCTCTATGTGGACAACAGTGCAGAGCAATACACGCACGATTACGTGCACGTCGAGGAATCGGATACCACCAAGTTTGTCAATTCTGCCACCCACAGTAAGAAGTTGAGAGGCTCTCGCTGGAGTGCAATGGAGACTGAGCTATTCTACGACGTGCGCTCGTTTTCAACGTTTCATTCCAAATGCCCTGCTGAATTCTCCGACCAGGCTCTTTCGCAATTCGGGGAGAATTATGAACTGATTTCGTACATCCTTCCTGGGAGAGATAGGAGGGCTTGTAAGAACAAATTCAAAGCCGAAGACAAGAGGGACCCGGCGAGGATAAATCACTGTCTCAAGAACCGGGTACCATATGGTGTGTGAACTTGGCCTCTTTTTCCCTCAGGATCACTTATACCCCCGCAGATATCCAGACGCTGGCGAGAATGACCGGAAAGGATTTTTCGGGGCCGGTTCCGATCATCAAAGCGCCGACACCTCTGAGGATGGTAGAAGACAATGTTCCCGTCCAACCGAAGGAGGCGGCCCCTGTCAGGAAGAAGAGTCGTACTCCTGGTTTACAACCGGCGAACGGCGCGGAGGAGGTCCTCGGCGATGTGGACGATTACGAAGACGATGATTAACGTCGTTTTCCCTCATCTTAGCTGTGTAGGTTTTCCTCCACCAAATACGGAGCGTTCACGAAATCGTTCAGCAGACGGGGTCCGGGGGATGGATGTGGGTGTGAAGATCTAGGATTAGGGTAGCGAGGTCCATGCCTCCCCCTCGTGTCTGAGCGTTTAAACTTTTATCCTCTGGCATCTTCCAGACTGATGTACCTCGTGGTCTGAAAGCTTCAAGTAGCCCGACAGATAGGTCCTTGCAGACACCGATGTTAACACGATCTCTATGAATTCCGGCTCGTACGCATCATGGTGAAACAAGGGCGTTCCACACGCAGAGCACGAAGTAACTGGATGATTAGAGGCGTTTAGCGTTAGATAACGAGGATACCGATCCGTAGTTTGAACACTTTGTGGGGAATGGTGAGCCGTGCAGTGACCAATGTAACGAGCGATACTCACTCGCGCGATAACGGTGAGACGCGGCCCACTTGTTACTTTCGCCTTTCGGGATCATGTATGTGGTTTCCTTACATGGGGTAACCAGCCGAGAGCGTCCCGCGCATAGTTCGGTGACCGGCAACCCCCACACAGTTACGTACGAAGCGAGGCCACGAGTGGCGGGCGGCTCCCCAATCCCATTGATATGTCCAATGTTCCAGGATCAGCAAGTACCGGACCTAACCGGTATGAAGGGGGATTTGCGCAGTGGAAATTCGTTTTGCCTCGTGGAAAGTCTGCTATACCCTTGCAGCCCTAGTCCCTTCCCACACGACCCGTCACCTCCCATGAGCGGTCGCCGATATATAAACCGCGGTCACTCGGGGGGGGGGGTTCTGCCTGCAACCCTTCTGAGACGACTGCAGCCTAGTGCAGCGAACATGCCTTGCGACGCAGCCCCTTCCGGTACACTCCCCCTCCCTCATCCTCCACGGATCGGCCACTGACTCACCGAATCCTCAGATACGCAGTTCTGGGCCGACATCTACTCGATTGAAGTTACCTCGAGCGAATGTCTCGCAAAAGTTCGGACATTCTTGAGTTGTCGATCCAGCATGAACGTCGCGAGGAGCTTCCAGGGAAACGATGCCCAAACATTTATCGAATTTCTCGACAAAGTGAGTGGTGAATCGCCTACCCCTTGCCTCAATAACTCATGGCATTGAACGTAGGTCCTTGAACGGTCGTGCCTCGAGGACAAACTACGTCAGCGCAGTTTACTGTTACTTTCCAAGATCTGCAAAGCCCATAGGATCGTACCCACCTCGTATGTTCTTCAACGAGACCTCATCTCCATCGGGAGGGTTTTCCACAACGGATGGTTAACCGAAGTAAGCGATGGGGAGTACTTGGGATTCCCCGTGGCCATCAAGCGTCTCAAGACGAACGAGGGGGATTCCGATGGGGTTTTCAAGGTACACCCAGTCGAGCGCGCGCACCGTCACCACTCAGTTATCATTCAGCGGTTGTGTCGCGAGGTCGTCGGTTGGAAACACTTGTCCCATCCGAACATCTTCCCCTTGTTGGGGGTCTCCATGTCCGCGGACCCGTACCCTTTCCTCATTCTCTCCGAGTGGATGCCCAACGGGAACGTGATGCAATATGCAAGATCCAATCCAGAGGCAAACCGTCTGCGAATGGTGGGCCCGCTTGCTGTTTCCCCGCGGTCGCCGCCCCTGTTCATCAATCACTCTAGCTCTATGAGGTCATGTCTGGTGTAGCCTACCTCCACAGGCTCAGGGTCGTTCACGGGGATCTCAAAGGCGTAAGTCCGACGCTCTTGACCCCCCTCTTGCCTTGCTGACAAGGGAAGTAGGCGAACGTCCTCATCGACAACGCGGGCACTGCTCGTGTCGCGGATTTCGGTCTGATGATCATGGCCGATCTGAGCACGATCCTCTTATCTGACACCGCTGAGTCCTCTGGGGGGACATTCCGCTGGATGAGCCCAGAGCTGCTGGATCCGGAACACTTTGATTCCGACGGCCGTCCGACTCGAGAATCGGACTGTTATGCGCTTGGAATGGTGATATACGAGGTGGGCTGGTTGCGCTCGTCATGGTGATCCCTCATTCACATATCTCAGGTTCTGACTGGCCTCCGACCGTTCCATCATCTGCACGGTTACACACCCGTGCCCGCTATGTTGAGGGGTGAGCGTCCAGAAAGACCTCTCGACGCCGAATCTCTGGGCTTGTCCCACGAGATTTGGGGGCTGGTACGATTGTGCTGGAGCGAGTCGAGTTCAGCTCGACCAAGCGCGAGGCGGCTGTTGGAATCCCTTTCTCCTGCCTCTCTTACTTGGGTTCCCGCTCCAGTGTACCCCGCCGGCGGGGCAGACGCCTCCGGTACCACCGACCCAGATTCATCGGGCTCTTTTGGAGCATCCCTAACGAGCTGGACGGGCGAGGCGTAGGCCCCGGTAACGTTCGGTCGTCCTCCATTGTTCTGCTATTTCTCTTGCCATCTGTTTGAGTAAATAACTTCTGTTACGTCCTGTTACGTCCCCCTGTATGTAGGCATCCTTAAATTAGCCTGTCGTTATCACCAACTAAGTATCCCCGACGCATGAGAGTCTCACCCGGCACCTGTTCTCACGATTGAGATTATGATCACACGTGCGACCTGGATCTCCACCGTGTTCGCTGCGACGCATGGTGAAGGAGTGAGATCAGCCGCCTAGCCGACTATGAATAAAAGGGCGTCTCGTCTCAAGACGGTTTGTCCCCCTCCCCTATCTCGTCCCTGGTTAACATCTAGCCATGTCGAGAGCTTCCTTTGGTTTCTTCTTGTTTGCCGGGGGCATCGTTTCTGCTGGTCAATCGTTCCGGTCTGGCCTCTGGTCTTCGACGGTCCCGAAATTGACCGCTTGCTCGAGCGCAGTCTTTCTATCTTTGCGTGAACACGACAGTAATCGAGAACACCTGTTGCTCTCCCACGCCCGGAGGGCTGCCATGGTTCTCTTTACTCAGTTTTGGAGCGCCTGGACTGGGCGCGAGGATGAGGGTCAGCTTTTGCCAACAGGGTCTTGGGTGAGCTCTCGGTGACTCTGTGATCCACAATGCATCTTGGCTGACGCTTATAGTATTTAGACGATGGTGAGTTTCACCCACCAGCGCTTGATTTTTTCCCGTCCTACAGTAAGGGACGAAAATCTAGCGAAATGTGGTGCCAGTGTAAGGGATGTAGGATCAGCAGCCACGTGCACGCTGCTACCTCTCCCAGCGCCAGCCTACACCTCAACCTCGTTGGAAATGGCCGAGATCGAGGTCATTGAGTCAGACATCCATCATTTCCTCCCCACGGAGGTGGCGAGGGTCGTTGCAGAATGCGTCGTCGTGCATTCTCAGCTGTCCGACCAGGGGACAAAACCCGCTTTTGTCGAGGGGCGCATCAAGGCTCAAGTGTCCTCTTGCCGTGATCTCACACAAGGCCGAAGTTGCGTATCAGAGCCACGAGCAAGTATGGTGAATCTTTTCGTCACGCACACCACTTTGGTATCCTCTTGTGTCGGAAACTCATGGTTTCCTATCGGCTTCTTCATCTCTATATTCAAGTCCGCGAACGTTGTGGAGGATGCTACCCCCCGGCCGAACTCGTTGTTGACCACGTTATCCCCATCTTCGGAGATTTCTCGATCGAGGGCGTCCATCGACTCGCGAGACCTCCGAGCCGTCACGCGTCATCATTGACCAAGGACAGGGACGCGCCTCTCCCGTGCCCTTTGAACAATACCACCCCCGTTTCTCCCTTTGAGCCACTTGATGTCGCCGAACAGCTTTCTCAATCTCGTAATCACCGTGTTTTACCAAACAGAACTGAGAGTCATCGCCAATCCAAACCATCAATCCGGCGAGGATCGGCGTACAACGCCAATCACTCTCCTCGCAAATGATCTTCAGTGATTGCGATCCGATCTTGGAGAATGCAAGCGATTAGCCTGCCAATCGCGGGTTCCTCGTTTGTCCCCTCCCTGCATTCTCCGGACCTTAACGAAGTCATTTGGGTTGACCAGATGAGAGTATTGACCCAGCTGCGGTGTCCACCGCGTTTTTCTGGGCCCTGTCTTACCTCATCACGGCATCTCCTGCGTTTACTTAAGATGGCGGTGAGAGATCGACTTGGGATCGGAAGCTGGCGCCTCTGAGGTGATAAACCTTTTGGTTTGAATCATCATGTCATCCCCCGCCCATGAGTGCGCTTTTCTCCCTCAAACTCGTAATGGGTTGATACCACGTCGTACCAGAGCTGAGAGAAGGGCGGAACGCTGTTCCGACCTGTCGTCTCGGAGCAGCGGGGATCGGCCTCAGAGTCGCCGTCGAAACCTAGCCCCTCTACCTCGACGCCTTTCCATTCGAGCGAAACACCGAATGCGGTGCCGCCCCCTCCTTCCGTCCCACAGCAATTAGAGACCCCTGCCCTGGCGCTGGCCCCAGAATCACAGGGCACGGATGACTCACAGACGCGACGATCCTCGGATGAACCTCAGCACGCCATTCCAAACATCGTCCTGTCCAGGGCACCGCACCCATCACCGTCGGATCTTCCGGGAAACCTACTACGTCTACCAACATTGGCTCGCGGTCCTCACCCATCCCCCACCTTCGCCCACGCCCAACCCTGTCCCCACACTCTCCCGTCTCACCGATGCCCACCGAGCCCCAGAACCCCACCCCCAGTCAACCCCGTTGGAGAAACGCCCCGCGTTCGCTGTAGAACCAAAATCTGGTGCAGCTAGTCCCCCTTCTGGGGGGTATGCCGCTCCCAACAACCAGCGACTCGGAAAGACGCACTAAGACTGAGGAAGAGGATTTCCAGGAGAGCCTCGGTTTCTGAACCCGGGCGAAGTCCCGGATTGATCCCCGAACTAGATGAAGGTACTGAAACCGGAACGAGACCGAAGCCTTCCACCAAGAAATCCTCATACCGTATGATCCCGACAAGCCTGAGACGGAGCTGATCCTACTGTGGCGACGATGGCCAGTATATGCGTGAATACAGGGCAGGGACGGGTCAGTTCCAAGGCTAACGATATCATGGAGAATCACGTAACTTGGAAAGCTGGGAACCGAGAGCGGAGAGCGCAAATGGTAGCGGAAATGGAGGCTAAAAAGTACGGGAAGGCTCTTGACTCGGAAGCTGCACCGAATTCTACCCCGATAAACCCTCCCCCTCCACAAGAGGCCGACGAGTCTGCGCCACTGAACGAACCTACAACCGGAGATAACGACTTCGATTACTCGCAGACCATGTCCGCCAGCAACTTCAACGCTCAGGTTCGGATCGGACCGAGCGGGGAGACTGTCATTGACGAGGAGTCGCTGTACGTGGATAACAGTGCGGAGCAATACACGCACGATTACGTGCACGTCGGGGAATCGGACACCACCAAGTTTGTCAATTCTGCCACCCACTAGTCTCGAACCAGCCGTTCTGGGAATCTGAGTTTTAAATGCTAGCCGAGGCTGCACTGATCGATCCTGCAGACCCACATGAGATCCGAAAACCAGATCTTTGATGATCGAATCAAAAAAATCAACTCCGACCGGTTACCTCCGCTTGGGGCTGCAGAGAGGTTACTCCCAATCGTCTTGTATCTAGACTAGCCACCCACAGTAAGAAGTTGAGAGGCTCTCGCTGGAGTGCATTGGTGGAGACTGAGCTATTCTACGACGCGCGCTCGTTTTCAACGTTTCATTCCAAATGCCCTGCTGAATTCTCCGGCCAGACTCTTTCGCAATTCGGCGAGAATTGTGAACTGATTTCGTACATCCTTCCTGGGAGAGATAGGAGGGCTTGTAAGAACAAATTCAAAGCCGAAGACAAGAGGGACCCGGCGAGGATAAATCACTGTCTCAAGAACCGGGTACCATATGGTGTGTGAACTTGGCCTCTTTCCCTCAGGATTGCGTTTACCCCTGCAGATATCCAGACGCTGGCGAGAATGACCGGAAAGGCTTTTTCGGGGCCGGTTCCGATCATCAAAGCGCCGACACCTCTGGGGGTGGTAGAAGACAATGTTCCCGTCCAGCAGAAGGAGGTGGCCCCTGCAGTCAGGAAGAAGAGTCATACTCCTGGTTTACAATTAGTGAATGGCGCGGAGGAGGTCCTCGGCGATGTGGACGATTACGAAGGCGATGGTTAACGTCGTTTTTCCCGTCTTAGCCGTGTAGGTTTTCCTCCACCAAATACGGAGCGTTCACGAAATCGTTCAGCAGACGGGATCCGGGGGATGGGTATGGGTGCGGAGATCTAGGATTAGGGCAGCGAGGTCCATGCCTTCCCCCTCGTGTTCGAACGTTTATCCTCCGGCATCTCCCAGACTGGTGTGCGTCATGGTCTGGAAACAAGTAACCCAACAGATAGGTCCTAGACAGATGCCGATGCCAACATGATGTCTACGAATTCCGACTTGTTCGTGTCGTGGCCAAACGAGGGCGTTCCACACGTAGAGCACGAAGCAACTGGATGATTAGAGGCGTTTGGCGTTATATAAGGAGGAAAGCGAACTCACAAACTCTCCCGTTGCACGACCTGACGGAGACGATCAATACATCGTCGTTGGACCGTTCTTCCGTAGTTTGAACTCTTTGTGGGGAATGGTGAGCCATGTAGTGTCCAATGTACCGAGCGATATTTACTCTCGACGCGGCCCACTTGTTGCTTTCGTCATTCGGGATCGTGTATGTGGTTTACTTACGGGGGTGACCACCCGGGAGCGTCCCCCGCACGGTTTGGGGACCAGCAGCCCTCTGCCAGTTCTCACACAGTTACGTACGATCCAAGGACGTGAACCGAGATCAAGATTGGGCTGGCATGCTTTACCACCGTCACAGTCGCGGCGATCCGTTTCTGGGCAAAAGCGAGCGTGACCGCGACATTGTAGTGTCCGGATCAAATATGGCAAAGTGCTTAGTGATGCTTCCCCCCGCCATGTTTGATCCGGACACGACAGTGTCACAGTCACGCTCCTTTTGCCCGGAAACGGATCGCTGCGACTGTGACTGTGACTGTGGCACACAGCATTGACCGGCCTGTCATCTGTCACTCTTACCCTCCTCCCATGAGCGGTCGCGGATATATAAACCACGGTCACTCGGGGGGGTTCTGCCTACAACCCTTCCGAGACGACTGCAGCCTAGTGCAGCGAACATGCCTTGCGACGCAGCCCCTTCCGGTACACTCCCCCTCCCTCGTCTTCCACGGATAGGCCACCGACTCACCGAATCGTCAGACACGCAGCTCTGGGCCGACATCTACTCGATTGAGGTTACCTCGAGCGAGTGTCTCGCAAAAGTTCGGACATTCTTGAGTTGTCGATCCAGCATGAATGTCGCGAGGAGCTTCCAGGGAAACGATGCCCGGGCGTTTATTGATTTTCTTGACCAAGTGAGTGGTGAATCATCTACCCTTACCCCAACAACTCAGGGCGTTAAACGCAGGTTCTTGTACGATCGTGCCTCGATGACAAACTCCGCCAGCGGAGTTTACTGCTTCTGTCCAAGATCTGCAAAGCCCATGAGATCATACCCACCTCGTACATTCTTCAACAGAAGCTCGTACGCGTTGGGAGGGTTTTCCACCATGGAGGGCTCACGGAAGTAAGCACCGGAGAGTACTCGGGGTTCCCCGTGGCTATCAAACGCTTCAAGGCGAACGAGGGGGATTCCGACAGGATTTTCAAGGTACCCCTCAACCAACCTTTCGCATCATCACTGCTCAAAGCACTCAACTTTCACTCAGCGGTTGTGTCGGGAGGTCATTGGTTGGAAACATTTATCCCATCAGAACATCTTCCCTCTCTTAGGGATTTCTATGTCCGCGGACCCGCAACATTTCTTCATTCTCTCCGAGTGGATGCCCAATGGGAACGTGATGCAATATGCAAGATCCAATCCGGAGGCAAACCGTCTGCGAATGGTGGGCCCCTTGCTGTTTCCTCACGGCCGGCGCCCATATTCACCAATCACTTTAGCTCTCTAATGTCATGTCTGGTGTGGCCTACCTTCACAGACTCAGGATTGTTCACGGGGATCTCAAAGGCGTGAGTCCAACCTTCATGACGCCCCCTTTACCTCGCTGACAGGTGAAGCAGGCGAATGTCCTCATCGATAACGCAGGTACCGCTCGTGTTGCGGATTTCGGTCTGATGATCATGGCTGATCTGGGTACGATACTCCTATCCGAAACCGTTGTTTCCTCCGGGGGAACCCTTTGCTGGATGAGCCCAGAGCTGCTGGATCCAGAGCGCTTCGGTTTCAGCGGCTGTCCAACTTGCGAATCAGACCGTTATGCGCTCGGAATGGTGATATACGAGGTGAGCTGGTTGCACTCGTCACGATGACCCCTCACTCACCCACCTCAGGTCCTGACTGGCCTCCGACCGTTCCATCGTCTGCACGGCTACACAGCCGTGCCTGCTGTACTGAGGGGCGAACGCCCAGAAAAACCCCTTGACGCCGAATCACTTGGCTTCTCCAACGAACTTTGGGGGCTGGTACAGTTGTGCTGGAGCGAGTCGAGTTCAGCTCGGCCAACCGCCCGGCGGCTGCTAAACTACCTTTCTTCTGTCTCTCTTACTTGGATTCCCGCTCCAGTGTACCCCGCCGGCGGGGCAGACGCCTCCGGTACCACCGACCCAGATTCATCCGGTTCTTTTGGAGCATCCCTAGCGAGCTGGACGGGCGAGGTGTAGGACCCGGTAACGTTCGGTCGTCCTCCATTGTTCTGCTATTTCTCTTGCCATCTGTTTGAGTGAATAACTTCTGTTACGTCCTGTTACGTCCCCCTGTATGTTGGCATCCTTAAATTAGCCTGTCGTTATCACCAACTAAGTATCCCCGACGCATGAGAGTCTCACCCGGCACCTGTTCTCACGATTGAGATTATGATCACACATGTATCACCGAACTTGATACTCGCTTGGCATGCTTCAGACGGACCCACAAAAATCTAATTTGAACGTGGGAAAATAAACAACGCAAGGCGATTCATGCCGGAGAACAGACCCACAAGAGATGGAGGTCGGCCGGTGATGTTCCTCTCCGCGCCGCCTCAAATTACTGTTCTGTTCTAGATACATGAGCTGTAAGTACGTACAACCTACGAGGGGACTACAGCGAGATTCGCGTGGCCCAGGTATCAGCTTTTCGAAGTGCAATCGCGGATGGTCGCGTCGGTTTTCCCAAAATGACCCTGCTGTAATCGCGCAATACATTTGCTTGAGATCCCCCTGACACTCTCGACTGCACAATCGTTCAGCAAGACGGACGCCAGGGTGCTATAATAGTGTTGTGAGTCGCTATCTCGCTATCCTCGTTATGTGGCGCTACGTAAACACCTTTAATCATTCAGTTGCTTCGTGCTCTACCTGCGGAACGTCCTTGCTTCACCATGACAAGGACGAGCCGGAATTCATTCGCGTCCGCCAGGGAGCTATTGAAGCTTCCAGACCACGACGCACATCAGTCTGGGAGATGCCAGAGGACGAACACTCAGACACGAGGGGGAAGGCATGGACATCGCTGCCCTAATTCTAGATCCCCGCGCTCATATACATCCCCCGGACCCGTCTGCTGAACGATTTCGTGAACGCTCCGTGTTAGGTGGGGGAAAGATGACGTTAATCAGTATCCCCGTAATCACCCACGTCGCCGAGGGCCTCCTCTGAGTCATTCGCTGGCTGAAAACCAGGAGTATGGCTCTTGTTTCTGACTGCAGAAGCCCCCTCCCTCCGCTGGACGGGAAGAGGTGTCGGCGCTTTGATGATCGAAACTGACCCTGAAAAGTCCTTTCCGGTCATTCTAGCCGGTGTCTGATATCTGTTGGGGAAACGCAATCCTCGGGAAAAATGAAGGCGAGTTCACACCAGGTTCATGAGACAACGATTGATCCCTGCCGGGTCTCTCTTGTCCTAAGCTTTGAATTTGTTCTTCCAAGACCCCAGGCTATCTCTCCCAAGGAGGATGTACGAAAACAATTCATAGATCTCGCCGGATCGTGAAAGAGGTTGGCCAAAGATCAGTGCACCGTTCAAAGCGAAACACCGGAAACGAACGCACGTCATAAAGTAGTCCAGTCTCCATCGCACCCCTCAATTTCTGACTGTCAGTAGTTGACCTGAAAAACCTTGCGGTCTCGGATTCCTCGACGCGCACGTGATGGTGGGTGCATTGTTCGTGTTGTTGTCCGCGAAGAACCACCCCAAGTGCCGGTTAACAACAGTCTCCCAGTTTTGTCCGATCCGAACCTGAACACGAAACCCGCTGGCGAACTGTATTCCCCGGCTGCACGTTCCCTCCGTGGTGTGGACCCGTCGGCTTCTTGTGGAGAGTGTTTACATAGAGGTGGCCATTTCCCCCGGTCTAGTACCATATCGAGCGTGTGGAGAATGCATGGGGTGTTGTACGGCAGTCACAGGCTTCACTGTGTAAATAACGATCAATTGCAGTGGTTCATAAACGAGGGAAACGGCGGCCACGATTGGCGGGAATTTCAGTAATTGATTTTGTTCCCACATCCTTGAAACTCCCTGATTACTAGCAATCAAGGGTTCGTTCGGTATGAACTTGATAATTCTCCCTTGGCCCCGCTGCCGTCGTTTCAGAGCAACGTCGCGGATACGGTACGATACGATCCCAATAATACACAAACCAAAAAAAACTCCGAGAGCGACACCGACCTTGCCAAGCTTGCTCATCCCACCGCTAGCACCGTCGTCGTTGCGGCTGCTGCGAGGTCAGTAATCACCGCCATCAGGTGGCAAGATACAAGTCAACGAATCGCCGTCTGAGATCTCTACAAAACTGTCCTGAAGCGATAGGCCTTCCGTATTATTCCTGTCGACCGCGAAAGGCACAGGGATGGGCACCGTGTTGTAATCCGCGCATTGGGGACCTGGGAATCTGATGAAGGACGTGCCCCCGAACAAGACGTTGTCCCGGACGGTGAAGTTACGGGCGGAGGTTATGGCGATGCCGTACCCGAACGCGCCAGAGAGGCGGTTGCCCGAGACCGTACCGGAGAAGCTAACGTTCTTGAGGTACCAATCCCCGAACCAAGTTCGAGGCCCAATCGCAATGCCGATCCTATGGAAGAAGTGAAGAGGGACGTTCAGCCGACGGAAAACGAGGATCGGGTCACATCCGTGACCGACTTGATAATGGCATGGTGGCGGTTCTCTCCTTTAGTTTCGGGAGGAGCGTGGTAGGGTGCGAACCCACCCAAGATAGTGTTGTCTTGGACGGTGGTGTTGGTGTAGTTACCAACTATGGATAAGTCAAGGTTCACGTCGGGAATATATCACTCGTACTCCACGGGTCGTAGTCAACCATGGTTATGCCACCAAGACCTGTTGACTGGGAAAAGGGACGCTCGGTCATTCAGGTCATCGAGTCAGGTGAAAGATACACACCTTTTCCACTGAGATCGTGTTGTCGAGTATCTGACTGCCCGGAGAGCCAGAGATAACGATGGCACCGCCCGTAGCATCAACGATGTCGTTCTGATAGACTAAGCTATTGGCACAACTGAGACTGATACCGTCAGCCCACTCTTGGAACTTGTCAGTGCCGCAAGGGCCGATATCGTTGTTAAACAAGCTCATGAAAGAACAGGTGAGTGGACCTCCGCCGACGTGAAGACAAGACCGCGAGCGAGGGTCGTATGAGCGAACGGATTCCACCTGGTAGTGATCTGCTCAGTCCCGCGGGTCACAATTCCCACAGAAATTGCTCACCAATTGGTTAGAGTTGTTGCCCCCCATCTCAATGTTAGCACCTCCCTGGATAGGTGAGCGGCCGTTCCTTGCCCCATCAATCTGCGAGGCGTGTCTCAGCTATCTTGGTGGGTAAACTCGCTATCCGGCGAGAACACACCCGGACATTCCTCAACCTCACACCGTGGCAATTGGGGCAGGTTCCACCCACGGCGGTCGTATGTCCCTTGCCGTCTGCCACGGGTCCAGCGACGACCAAAGTCGCCCTTTCCTCGCCCGACACAAAGCCTCTGGTCGAGATTTCCTGATACGGCGCGGCGAAGGCCAGGGGCCGCATGATCACGTACCGTCGACGAGGGCACAAGCTGAGTGTGTAATTGCTTCCTCCATTACTGAGAAGTTGATTGAGCCTGTCTGTGAGGGTGTTCGCGGGGTCCGGGCTCTGACACGCCATACAATCCGGAGGGCTAGATGTCGAGATTGATGGGCACCTGGATTCACAGAGGGTAGAGTTTGCGAGAGCTGCCAGGAGAAGGGTCGAGCTATGTCGCGACCGAGTAGGTGAGGCAGTGGACACATGGCGCCTTCCTTGGGGTAGGCACTTGCCCAGAATGGTGACGGATATCGCCGGCGGTGAGGAAACCTTCCAACAGAAGATTGCGCACGTGACGTTTGGGATTCTTCTCGGCGACCCTGACCATCATGGCAAATGGCCCGCAGAGCTCCGTCCGTGGGATGGATGGCCGAACTACTTGGGCTTCTGGAACTCCTCATTTCTACCCACTGTTCGTCAGGACAAACTGCGGGTTTGTGTGTGTGTCCACCCCTCTATCCCCCCCGCCACCGAATCCTCCACCTAGTTATTCATCAAGTATTTTCACCCCTTCCCGATTCTGTTCCCTGGGCTTTTCCTTGGCTGGGGACACGTATCTGATTGTCGTCGATGACACCTTCCACTCACCACCGACCAACCCTCATATCACCCCTCTTCCTTCCCCTCGCCCTTGTTCTCATCGCCACCGCCTCCCTTGGTATCTCTCACTGCTGGGGGGATTCTTCTTTCTTGGTCGCGACAGTACACCATATTCTGATCTTCCATCCTCCCGATGCTCAGTAATCAAATTTCCATGTTCCTGACTTCCCGTTCCGTTGAGCGTGTGCCCACGTCGCTTCTCTCGCCCGTTGTGGTATCAGCCACCGCTGACCATACAGATGTATAAACATTCCTCATGACCGGACACCGATCTGTACCCTTGCCTGTACTTTGGCGGACGACAACCCTCAGACCGCGCGACTGCAGCGACTGATGTTACACCGGGGCAGGCTCCAGCTACCCTAGGCTAACGAAATCTATAGCTCCCGACTACGAAGGGTGGCCTACGTGACCCACGATTTCTCGTGCCATCGGCTTTTGGGATTTAACGCGAGAAAAGGGGGAAGCCGAGCGCGGGGTTGGGGTCGATTCCTCACGGTACCGCACCCCGTGCGAAGGGAGGCACATAAGCAGAACGTCCAGGTTTCTTACCTCACAAGAATCGACGTGTGGTTGGTCGACTGTAGGCATGCGCGCAGGCTAGGTTGGTGAACTCTTGTGTCAATGATACGAAGGACATCTACATTGCCTAGGCACACACCCCCGGTCAGATTCATCGTTTGGCCGTGAGCGTCCAGCAAGGTCATGCATTGGAAAACACTTACAATCACGACAGGCTACATAAGAACGAAGGTTCCAGATTGCTATACGCGTTCGATTATATTAGCTAAGCACAGTCATAAAGCGCCCCGCAGTCAGCGCTTCTTTTGACCTTTCCGTGCAGGAGACCGCGATGGGTATGGGGAGAGGGATCCCCAAACCTAATCAAGTCGCTGTCATTCTGGATCCCTGGACGTCTTTGGGACATGGAAAGTCGGAAATTCCCCAAGAGCGCCATTTCAAACAAGGGGATGTCAGTTTCTTGCTA
>Ga0307509_10003068_pt1 | contig 25940 bp, 35 predicted proteins | sample 10_EM_MG_FD_202245 | JGI IMG/M metagenome (GOLD analysis project Ga0307509, IMG submission 202245) | Populus trichocarpa ectomycorrhiza microbial communities from riparian zone in the Pacific Northwest, United States - 10_EM | ecosystem: Host-associated > Plants > Roots > Unclassified | place... | reverse complement strand
ACAGATCTTGCAGTGTCACGCTACCTACCAATTCTGTTCCCGGCTGGGAACCTACTTTAGAGTGGGAACCTAGTTTAGAGTGGGAACCTAGTTTAGAGTGTGAACCTACTTTAGAGTGCGACCAACTACTATTCTCTCTGGCTGGGAAAAGATCTTGCAATTTTGCGCTACACTCCAATTCTCCCTTCAGCTCGGTACACCCTTTGTAGTTACTAGATACACACCAATTCTGTCCCCGGCACAAATAGATTTTGCATTCTCACCCTTTCCACCAAATCTCTCTTCTTCTGGGAATAAATTTAGAGTAACCAGCTGCACACCAATTTTGTCTTCGACCAGGAACCGTATCACAGTCTTACCCTACCCACGAAATATCTCTCTGGAGGGGAAGGAACCTTTCCAATGTTATACCCCCCACTAAATCTCTCCCCTGCCTATAAAAGACTTACAGTGACTGGCTACAGAATAATTGTCTTGCTTGCTGGAAGCCGATATGATACCCAAGTGCTTTACAGCTTCTATGGCTCTAGCACGGAGCAGATCCTTAGCCACTCAGCTGACACTAAATCTGTATCCAGTAGTGTTCCCACCAGTCCCCTTGGGCAGCGCGCGCCCTCTAGTCCATTACTACCTTTAGTCCTTGTCAGGTGCGTGAATAAAATATTCCAACTCTAAATATACGCCAATATGCGAGTATATCTCATACATGATAAGGCACCTCAGCAAAAAATGCTGTGTTCTCATTCTACTCGTCTTCTAATTCGTGAGCATAAGCCTGAGCAGTCAAATGAGAAGAAGTTCATCACAGTTGTGTTGGCAATCACATTCTCTTGTGCTTGGCACTTCATTTCATTTTCAAGCTGCAATTATACCTGTTGGCTCGAAACAAGTGTAGGGCAGGCCTTACATGCCTGAGCCAAGCTTAGGACGGAATGCAGTCCGCATCCATCCGGGGCAATGGCATATAATCCAGCGTCCATCCCATCCTCTGCGAAAGACAGATGGACTCGACGCTTGGGAACAATCCTCTCCTGTTGGTAACATATTTTACAATGTCACGCCATATATCACATATAACTAAAGGAATGATCGGCTTCCATATTTTTGAAGAGCGGAGAGATGTCGATAAGACCGTCTTGCTAAGATAGATCAAAGATTTGCAAGGAAATAACTCCACGTTAAGAGGCGTCACACACTTCCCCTGTATAGCTTCTTCTGTGATTAGCTTTGAAAATAGATTTCTTTATTTAACGTATTGTTTTCAATGGATTGTACTGAAGAATTCTAGATGAGTTGGAATCGTCATGCTAGATTGGTTATGTTGGAAATGGGGAAAGTAGGTTTGGGGGTATAAAATCTTCAGGTTCACTAATCGAGTGATATTACATGATCACGTTCGACAATACCGGTATTCCATATCACTTATCAATTCCACATCACATCCCACATGCTATTCTCTCCAGGATACTCTATCAAGTTATATCTATTGGCTTCAGCAGTCACTACATTATCGCAATTAGCAAGCAGGTTAGCAGGCTCTCAAGAGACCCGGATAGGATAGGACAGCAAATACTGTTCACACCTGCCGTTCAAACCACCCTGCTCCAATTAATATGGACGATTGCAGATCCGGTAAGATACGTCATTTTACCGTGGGGCAACATAGACTACGGCTTCGCACTAAGAGTGACTATAACAAAATGGTGACAAAGAGCGATAGCAGGAGACTGCCGCCTGCAGGTAACTACAGGTAACTATGTCTGAACACTATGAATATCATTTCCTGGCGCATCCCTCTTGCAGGTTCTAAAATTGATCCCATGAAATCAAAAGCGCGTAGATGCGATCTAATAGATAAATAAGTTTAAATATATCCCATGATACATATCTAGTCAGTGTTCCTAGTCATCCTGTGCAGGCCCGGGGCACTAAGGTTAAATTGTCCCTCCAGTCCCACGCAGTGTGGTTATGTACGGCCAGGGACTGTGTCCGTCTTTATGCAATGCCTATTCTTGTAGGTTGACGGGCGGCCCCCCAGTCTGTTTGGAAATCGGAACTTCCTCTAGACCCGGCTGTCATGCACAAGGGCTGGCTGCCCATGACGGCCGCCACCGGCAGTAACGGCCTTCTCCGCCGCTACCCGCAGGCACCTCTCGGTACTTACCAATACCTCCTGATATCTACGATCATGAGTCAGGACGGGCTTTAATTGTAGGTCCTGGCCTCTACATGCACATGCCCCAGTCATCAATTTCTGAGCTCTAAAAGCTTTGCTTGATTTATAGCAAAATGTTCTACATGATTGTAGCGCCTCTTGTTCTCTACATTAGAATAAAACGATCATTTGTTTCTTCCCAACCCAGACCTGATGCTGATGAGGTTCAAAAATGAAACATAAAGTAAAACACCAATCGGGCCCTGCCGCCTGCCCTGGGCATGGATCAGAACAGACTGTGACAGGGCGCCTGTCCCAAGCAAAGATGTCTAACTTAGCACCCTTACCTCCTCGTGGAAAGACGGAGAGACTGCACGCTTAGAAACACTGCACAGAGTATAATCTGGGGCAAACAAGGTTAACTACCAGTAGCTCACAGCCAGTGTTGGCGCGGGGAAAATAAGCTGATATAAGCAATATCGCACTGGTGCAAGATTGCTTACTAAGTTAATTGGAGTGCATTCTCTCTCTACCTCAATGCTATCCTGTCTCGAATACCGCGTGGTGTCAAAAATCGCAAAGGCCCCTATAGGTAACAATGAAGTGCCCCCTATAATACGTACAATAATATTTTACGCAAATTGAAGTTTGTCTAGTTCGGATCAAAGGAAATATTGTCATTGATTTTGGAGAGCGGCGCTTGGCTACTGCTTAAAGGCATTCAAGCGCGGACCGCAGCTAGGTGGCCAACGTGGTTTGCCAACTCCACATCGACTCGGTCAATTTCCGAGGCAAGCTGTAATACCTGACAACACCAACTTCATGCCAACCTGTAAAAATCACCACCTGGACAATTTCATTTCAGTTACGGTTTGCCATAGAAGCCATAACAAAGAGTTATATAGAACGCAATGCTCCCCCCCAGATGCCACTCTTTCGATTCCCTCTCCTATCTCTCAGGCTCCTATCCCTTTCCTATCTTGGTTTCCCATCTCCACCCCCTTCCTGGTTAAACGTGTCCTTTTATAGTTAGTATGCAGCTTGATCCTAGAAGTGCCTCACTCCGGCGCTATGACTACCGGTAAGATCTCCATGAGTCTGCTCATGTGGCCCAGATCTGCGGCAACTTCAATTTCGCTAACCCACCTGTCTTAAACTACTGTTACTATCGAAATAGGAGAGCACTCCCTCAGAGAGTTTGAACTATGGGGTACCGCCAGGGGGGAAGAGGCATTCGACCATTGTATTTATTTTGCTTGTGATCTTGCCCATGAGAATGCCGAAATAGACCAGGTACCGGGGCGCGTACCAGTCTCGCCTGATCAGTAGCGGCAAAACATCTGCCAGGATGGGCTGGATATGGATCTCACCGAAGCGCTCTTCACTGCCAACCCCGATCATGCAGTCCTATCGTCGGAAATTACTCTGAAGAATCACATTCTTTTAGCATACCTAGATGGGAAATCGCATGTCCGCTGGATTCTTCATTGCCGGAATGAATCCTAAGTAGAAAACAATAATTTTGTCATCCCGGCCCTGCCCATCTTTAACAGTCATGAAGATTTCTGCATAGCCCGGTGCCCAGATAATCATATTATACCCATTGTCGGGATACCATGGAGGGAGCACAACATAAACTATTTTTCGGTACAACCTATATCCACGATGAGTGGACAAAGTTCTATCATATGATCGGCTGCTCACAAATCTGGGAAATGATCTGCCAAACCAGAACTACGATTCAGCGGAAATGGAGTCCGTCGATATAGGTAGGAGCATGCGAGTTCGGGATTAGAGGGCCCTCATCAACTACTTCGATCTTGCAATTGTCAATGAAACCTCAAATTTGGTATGGAGTTTACTGCGAAAAAAGCAACCCAACAGAACTCCAATTCCTCATCGAAACGCCTCTGCATGAGGCCTCCCGCCGGATCTGACTGCAGCAACCCTCGGTAGTACCCCAGTATCTTCCTCTATACCGGCACTACCACTCTCTGTCACAATCGTACCGCAAACTTTCGCGGCCCCACTGTTGCCCCCCGACAACAGGTATTCCCTCTTATCCAACAACGACCACTTCCCCAGGTGCCCATCCACTTCTGGCAGCCGGTTGGATAATCGAGTCGAATGGTGGCAGCTGGGTATTTTTGTCCGCTGAGTTTAGTCCATGCCATTTATTCAACCCTTAGGCCTTGGGGCAATACCACAGCCCCTGCTCAGTTCCCAGCTCTACGACTGACATTGGGTGCAGTTGGGCCTAGTTCTACCTTCAGTCATGCTCCGCCTTCTTCTGGAAATGAAGAATATACTTCTTGACAAACCTGTGCGGCCTCCGAGTCAACTCACTCCTCACTGGCCCCCAAGCTCCCCAGCCAGCTTCCCCCATGGATTTTGCTCTACCCACCCCTCAGACCCTGCAACCAGCCAGCCCAGCCGGCCATGATACTTGCTGCCCCCCCCACCCTGATCCCCCCCCACCCTGTTCCCTCCATCAGCTGCTTCCCCCACTTTCCCGACCACCACACCAAGTTCCACTGCCTTTCCCTCTTTCCCTCCCATTACATTGCCAATGACCCCTCCGGCTTCTACACTCCGTTTCCCTGCTCCTTTAGTCATCTCACCTGCCCTGCCCCATAGTCCGACGGTGGCTCCAGCCACTTACAGTGATTCGACAGCCGGTGGCCAAACTTTGATGACCACTCCCGTAACCTCTCCAACACAGCTAACCAGCATCATAGGTTGCATCCCGACTATGTCGTCTCACCTAAAGATTCCACGGGATCTTGGAACCCCTCTACCTCTTTCCATCATGCTTCCCTTGCCCTCCCTGGCCTTATTAGCTTCTTCTCATCACACTTCACCTTCTCCTCCAGGTCTGGTACCAACACCCACTCACTCGCTATGACCTCTAGTCTCAGCCTCAAGCAAGTCCTATTCGCCTTCAACCAGAGATGAGGAGACCGGATCCCTTACTGCTTCAGGAAACTGCCGCAAGCCCAGGACAATTACCCAACCGCTGTATTATGCCCAGTCCAATCTAGGGACTGCGGTAACCACAAAGTCTTCTAGTAACAAGAGACCTCTAACTGATTTCAAAGTCTCCACAGATACCAACTATAAACCTAGCCGTACCAAGTTCAAACTCCCAACAATTAACATTTGACATGACGATGATGATAATAATAATGATAGTAGTAATAACAAAGATTACGATGAGGATCTGGGTGTGGATGGAGATATATCAACCATTTCCTGGAATCATAGTGATGATGATAATCACTTTGAGATGACGGATTATATAGATGAGGAGGAGTCAGGGGCGGGGAGAGTGATGAGTAGAGTTCAGACTGGCAGAATGGAGAAGAATTCGATGAGATTGATGGGGACGAAGAATGGCAGAGCCAAAAGGAGACAAAGGTTGGCCAGCAGGAAGAGGATAGGAGGCACAAGGACAATACTGCCCAGGAGGCAGAGATGGAGCAGGAGTGGGAGCAGGAGGAAGAAGACCTTGAACCACAACCTGAAATAGCAAGGCTATGCACAAGCAGGCAACATTGGTGATACCCCTGACCGCCTATTTTAGCCAAGTCACATCTCGCACATCAAGTTAGGCTCACCAAAGGGCCATGGTAATGAGACTTGCCGGGCGGGACCAGTAGGTGTCTTTACAGCAACTCCTACAATACTACAGACTCCAATAATCACGCGTGGAACAATTATACAATTGCTGATGGCTGGTCTCAAATATTGACCTTGTTATCGCTGATAAAGCCTGGGGTACGACTCAGGGCTATTCAAGAGAGCCGGGTGAAAAATATAGGGGAATGGGTGATAGAGACTAACAAGTATAGAAGCAGTAGGGAAAGATAATCTAATAAGCAAGTTTGGTTTTGCTATGGAGATCCAGGAGCTTGAAAGACTTTTATTAAGTAACGAGGATGAGCGGCGATGGCTGGAAGGCAAAAGGGCCAGTGCTGATAAGGGGTAATAGTAGCTCGTTGGCGATAGACATGCTGTGCGATTGGGCATGAGGCCAAGAGGTCACGGCCGGAAGGGCTCTGCATGGTCATGGTGGTGTAGAGTTCACACTGCGAGTAACCCATGAGAACTGACAAACTGCTCCAGGCTCTTGGGGTGTCAATAGGGCGACTGGTTCTTGATTGCGATGCTATTACTTGAATAGGGAGATTGCTATATTGTTGTTAAGGACTGCTTACGGTAGTTAAGGAGGCTTCCATGGTCCGACTAATCTGTTTTACACTTCAGGGGCACCTCTTGGTTTATCCTGACCTCCTTGGTATGGCTAATTCTACAATGCCGGAGACATGTTTAACTTATTTGAAGTCCAATCAGGTCAAGGCCATTTCAGCTGGTCCCTCGAGTGACCTTTGGCACACACTGTTTCCCGATGTTCCTTCTTTAAACAGGCAAGATATAGTTCTGGATTTGGAAGATTCTGATTCAGATAGGCAAGGTTCTCCCCAGTATTCGGGCATATGGTTTCTGGAATATGCTTCGGTGTATTGGGAACGAAACGCATAACAAGAACTTTCAGAGAGCACAAGGCTGTTCGCGCTGAAACTATTTGGTGACTAAAGCAACCACATATCGCCGGATATCTGCTTGGAGGCAGAGAAAGGTTTTTCCCTCCCGCGGTAATTTCAATACAACTTCGTTGATCAGAGATCTACACTATGCACCATTGTTTGGGATGCTTGAGATTGTAGCCTGTTTGGTAGTGCTTGAAGGCTGTGATATTAACCAAATGGATTGCATGGAGAATACAGCTCTCATATGGGCTGGTGGAAAGGAGCATGAGGGAGCGGTGCAAATACTGGGGCGGGATGATGCCAACCCGACCAAGCAAATCATGATGGGAAAACACCGCTGTACCAGGCTTTTTGGGGTGGACACAAAGGAGTGGTGGAAATAGTACTCGGAAGGGACGTTGTCAAACTTGACAGACCAGAGGCATTCGAAGAAACACTACTATCGCATTCTACGAATAGTCACACGGGAATGGTGAAAATACTACTGGAGCGGGACGACGTGGACCCCAACAGACCGGATATCTACGACAAAAATTGGCTCTCTTGCGCTTTTGAGAATGGGCACTAGGGAGTTGTGAAAATACTGGTCGAAAAGGACCAGATAAAGACCTACAAACCAGATAAGCGCAGACGAACGCCGCTCATGTGTTCTACGTGGAATGGGCACGAGGGAGTTGTGAAAAAACTACACGAAGAAACAACGTCAACCCCCAACACACCGAATAACGCTGGCTGAGCACCACTCTTGTTTGCTACTTCAAATAGACACAAGGGAGTGGTGAGGGTGGAGTAGTACTCCCAAGCGCCCAGTCAGTCCTTCAATTGCCTAGGGCGGGATAGACGCCAAAGTTGCGGCCATTGGAGGAGACGGACACCAAATTGTAGTGTACACCAACCCAGGCCCGGGACGACAGCCGGGCCTACAGGTGTCTCAGTCGAACCGCTATTTTTAAATTTCTGAGCCGAGAGTTTGTACTTCAAGACAAGAAACATCTTTATTACAACGCTATCATGATATTTGGGTATCAGGAATCAAATTTTATCAGCAATGAACCAAGCTGTGAACTCATATCCGATCCCAGTTCTGGCCACCCGGAACATGTCCTAGTCCCCCACCTGATATTACCGCTCTGTTCTCCAAATCCCCAAACATATTGTCTTCTCTTATCAAATGTATGAAGCAACAGATAAGCGGATAGAGCAATCACACATGGTGAATACCATAAAAACTCCAGTCGTTTGCTATCTCCGAATCTACTGCCTAGAAGTGTTCAAAAAGCTTAGTGCTTGTCTATGCCGTGACAAGAGCAATCACGATGTTATTAAAAGGCATTAGCCGACACGCGGTTCTATTAACCTGTCAAACTAAACCTATAATAAGCTGACGGAGATAGCGAATTGAAAGTATTTTTGCGGTATTATTATGCAATACCAATAGCTCACGCCCGGCATGACTCAGGAGGGCAAGTGACGGTGGGTACGTACAGGTGACACCCGTCCTGACTCAGGCTGGCCGGGCCCTGCAGATGACGCCGGACAATTCCAAATAGGGCGAGGCCGTACGGGAACTTGATATGAACTGCAGGACTCTAGGTTGACGGGCGGGCCCTGCCGTCTTTCTGCAAATGGTGAGAACACACACCAGGGCCCTGCTGGTAGGACGGGACAGTTGGGAACACTGAGCGTGCTACGTGGGCTGGAGGACGACAATCTCAACATACTTAATTAGTAGGGCCGAACACCGCTCTTGTATGCTGCTTCGAGAGGCGCTCTGGGGGTGAAGAAAATAGTACATGTAAGGGACGACATCAACTCCAACAAACTGGATAAAGGGGGCCAAAAACCGCTCTCGTTTGCTGCTTCAAATAGGCCCAAGGAAGCGGGGAGGGTGGTACACGGGTGGGACGACGTCAACCACAACAAACTGGATATGCGCTGCTGAATAGCACGCTTGTGTGATGCTTCGAATGGGCATCAGGCAGTGGTGAAAATGGTAGTTGAATGGGACGACGTCAACCACAACAGCCGAGATAAGGGCGGGCAAACACCCCTCTTCTATGGTGCTACGAATGGGCAGGAGGAAGCGGTGAAAATACTACTGGAACAGCACGACGTCAACCCCAACAGGATAAGCACTGCTGAATACTGCTTGTGTGTGCTGCTGGGAATGGGCATGAACAAGTGGTGAAAATCATACTCAATTGAAACGACTGGAGCTTCAACTCACCAGAAAACCATGGCCAAACACCGCTCTCATGGGCTGCTTCGAATCGACAAATCGGAGTGGTGAAAATACTACTCGCATGAGACGACGCCGGGGTCGGTCAACCCCGACAAACCGGAGAAGCACAGCGGATCACCACCCTTTTGTGATCCTTCGACTGGGGACAAGAAAGTGGTGAAAATAGTAGTCGAAGGGGACATCAACCTGTGTAAACTAGATAAGTGTGGCTGAATAGTGCTCTCAGGTGCTGCTTCGAATGCGTACGAGGAAGTGGTGAAAATAGTCGTCGAACAGGACGACATCAACATCGACAAGCCAATAAGCACGGCCAAGCAACCCTCACGGTGATGTTTCGAATAAGCCCGAGAGAGTAGTGAAAATCCTAATTGAACAAAATGATGGCAGCCCCAACGAACGGGATCACCGTAGCCTAATACCGCTCTGTATGCTGCTTGGAACGGGCAAGAGGAAGTGGTAAGGGTGCTACTCTGGCTGGACGACAGCAATCTCGACATATTAAACAAGTACAACCGTGCACTGCTCGTGCATGCTGCTTCGAATAGGCACGAGGAGTGGTTAAAATACTACTTGGGCGGGACGACAGCAATCCTCAATCTCCAAATACTACCGGCCAAGCCCTGCTCTTGATACTGCTTATAGCGGTCGTGTGGAAACAGTGAAAATTCGGCTAGGGCGTCCTTCTGGTTCTCTTGCGATACCTTTCCCATAACTCGTCTCACAACCCAAACCTACTCAAAGCAAGCTTCCTTCCTGGTCAAAGTAGTGTGCAATTAAGGGTCTTCATATGCGGCACTGGGAGAGGTAGTCTGGAGCGGGAAAGCAAAGAGAGGGGGGGGGGCGGCTGAGTAGGTGGGTGCCGGTAGAAGTGCGGGGAATTTGACGCCCAACGTCAGGCCAAGTTGCGGTGGTGTGAGGTCGACTCGCAATTGCTGCTTTTTGGAAAAGAATAGAGGTGAGGCAGAAGCTTTATAGGTGTAGAGGAATGTGCTGCCGCCTTAGGTTTTTTCTTTGTCTTTTTTGTTTTCTTTTTGGGGAGATGAGAGAAGACGAATTGTGGCACCTCCGGGTCCCGGTCCACTAGTGCCTACCCTATTAGGTTAAGCCCACCCCGGCTACAAGCCCTTAGCACTCGCAATTTGTAACAAAACACTCTGTGAAGGAAGAGCTTTTTCCAGCCATGGGATAGCCTGCGGAGCCTGAGCTTCCCAGATCCCATTAACTGGCATTCCGCCTTTTGTTAACCTGCTCTGCCAAGTCTGTTATGCTTTGGTACCACTCTCCGACCGAGATCTACGATACCAAATTAAGCAAGTATTTAGGTAGATTCTCGTTCGTATCTGGGCCTTCCCTTTGACGAATATTGCTCCTTCCATTGGAGAGTGCTCTCAAAAAGATGTCTTCCAGATTGTAAAAGCCTGCTCGTGGCATAGCTATTTGGCGACTGCAGCAACCGTATCTCCTCCAAGTTGAATGTGATAAACCTTTCTTATTGAGTGGTCTACACTGGGCATCGTTTTTTGGGATTGTTGAGATTGCGGCTGGTTTGTTAGAGCTGGAAGGTTGTGACTTCAACCAAACACATTTGATCAATGATACATCTCTCATGTGCGGCTGCTTTGAATGGGCATGTGTGGTGAAAATAGTTCTTGAGTGGGAAGAAAGCCGACCCACCAAATTGGAATGGCAAAACACTGCTCTGCTTGGCTGCTTGGGGTGGACACGGAGGAGTGGTGAAAACACTACACCGAATGCACCATGTCAGCCATGACAAACCGGATAAGGATTGCCGAACACCGCTCTTGTATACTGCTTCAAATAGGTAATAGGGCATGGGGGGGAACATACAACACAAGGGAACCGACGTCCACCCAGACCAACGACACAAGTGCCGCCGAAGACCGCTGTTGTATGCTGTTGCGAATAGGCTTGAGGGAGTGGTGAAAATACTATTCGCACAGGACAACGTCAGCCCAAACACACCAGATAGGTACCACAGAGTGCCCCACTTGTACGCTGCTGAGAATGGGAACGTAGTACTAGTGAAAAGACTGCTCGAACAAAACGACGTCAACCGCCCCACAGGGGATAACAGTGGCCAAATGAACCTCTTGAATACTGCTTCGAAAGGGCACGAGGAAGTACTGAAAGTCCTACTCAAAGGAAACGAGATCAACTCCTATACACCGGATAACCGTGGCCAACACCAATCTCGTATGCTGCTTCGAATGGACTAGAAGGAGTGGGGTGCGTACTACTTGGGTAAGACGACGTCAACCACAACATACTAAATAAGTACTGCCCAACACCCCTCTGGGGTAATCCTTAAAATGGGTACGAGTCAGTGGTGAAAATACTCCTTGAACGGGACGACCTCAACGCTGACGAACCCAATATCCATGGCCAAAACCGCTCGTGTATGCTGCTTCAAATAGGCGTGACGGAGTGGGGAAAATACTACACTTGTAGGACCACGGGAATCCTGATTGTGCGGATACTACCGGCTGAGCCCGGCTCTCAAATGCAGGTTGTAGGGGTCAAAAGCAAACAGTGAAAATTCTGCTCACGTGTCCTTCTTTTTCTCTTTCGCCACCTTTCCCATAGCTGTTCTCGCAACCCAAACCCACTCAAAGCAGGCTTCCTTCCTACTCAAAGTAGGGTGTAATTAAGGGTCTTGATAGGCGGCATTGAGAGAGGTAGTGTGCAGGGAGAAACGAAGAGAGAGGGGGCGAGAGGAAGGGGGTGGCCCTGGGTGCGGCTTTCGGCGACAGGCGTATTGGAAGTGCTTGGAATACCAAGCTGCTTCAGCTTCCCACTGTACTTCCCCCTCTTCTTCTCTTTGACACCTTTCCCATAGCTGTTCTCGCAACCCAAACCCACTCAAAGCAGGCTTCCTTCCTACTCAAAGTAGGGTGTAATTAAGGGTCTTGATAAGCGGCACCGGGAGAGGTAGTCTGGAGCGGAGAAGCAAAGAGAGGGGGAGAGGGAGAGGGGGAGAGGGAGAGGGGCTGTGTGGGCGGGCAGCTGTCGAAGTGGTTGGAATTTGAAGTGCCATGCCAGGTGAAGTTGCGGTGCTGTGAGGTGGACTTGGAGTTGATGCTTTTTGGAAAAAAATAGGGGGGAGGCAGAAGCTATATAGGCGTGCAGGGATGCACTGCTGCACTAGTCTTTTTCCTTTTTCTTTTTGTGGGGATGAGAGTAGGGCACATGCAGTACCTCCGGTCCGGCTAGCGCGTGCCCTATGGGGGCAGGGCTGCGGCCGGATCCGCCCTGGGCCCTTTAAGCTTCCCCTGAATTTGAGCACAACAGCAAAGCAGGGCGGCAGCCCGGCTGGTGACATGAAACTTACAGCCCACGCAGCACTCTTGGGCCAATATCTGCGTGCATGCCGGAAGGCTGCAGAAGCTCTGAGAGATTACCTCAAACTGCTATACACGCATCTTATGGAGACACTGCACCAGAGGTTTATCGGTAAGTTATATAATACTACACCGAGTCGATTTGTTTTAACTACACCGGCGATATGGAGCCATGAGGCACAGAGCCCACCTGTCCAGGGGCCAAGGATGCTGGGCTTTCAGCGACTGCTGGGGATACATTGACAATGGTTTCAGAGCCAGAGGCTGCGGCATCGTATTGTCTGAAAGAGGCTTAACTACCACAAACGCTGTGATAGCGATTGCCTGCTTGAGGTAACTGTCCTTTTGCCTAGCCATTCAGTGCTGGGCCTAATGAGGCCGGCTGGTCCCTCTCACAAACCTTGAGTCATGCACTTTCCGCAAGTCTTTTCTTTAAATCAGCGAGATTTGGATTCTGATTTGGAAGATTGCCAATCAGGTGGGATAGATTCTCGCTCATATTTGGGCATACCCTTTCTCGCATATTCTTCCCTCTATTCGTGAGTGCACCTAATACGAGATCTTTCAGATTGTGCTAGCCTGCCTGCGCCGAAGCTATTTGATAACTAGAGCAACCATGTATGCCCAAAGATCCTCCTGGACTTGCAGAAACCATGTTTCCTCCGGTGAATTACGATAAACCTTCCTTGTTCAGCAGTCTACACCGTGCATCCTTCTTCGGGATTGTTGAGATTTTAGCTGATTTGGTTGAGCTTAAAGGCTGTGACATCAACGAAACAGACTGCATAGGCAGTGTAAACTCTTGGTAAGCCCACCACCGGGAATCTCAACGGAAATCACAATCTAAATTCCAAATAGGCTTAGTTGGGTATGTTAACAAAATTACGAATATGATGTAATAAGATCCAATGGCTAATCTTAAATAGGCTATACAGAGTTTGGAAACCGCTATCTCTTCTCCAGGTGTTTTGTCTCTAACCTGGGGACCCAAGGCCGATAGGTGACAGCGGGTTTAAGCAGAGTCCACGGCAGTAGATCTCTGGTCTGGGCTGCGGTGAATGGGCACAAGGGTGCGGTGAAAGTCCCACTGGAACGGGACGGTGTCAACCCAGAACAACAGGATAAGCGGGGCCGAGCACCACTCTGGTCTGATGTTTTCAATAAGCACAAAGGAGTAGTGAAAATACTAGGCGAAATGAAACGGCCTCAGCCCTAACACACCGGATAAGCTCCCCCCAACACCACTCTAGGGTGTCACTGAGAATGGGCACCGTGACTAGGGATTGGTGAAAATACTACTCAAACAAAACGACTTTAGCCTTAACACGCAGCATAGCCAAGGCGGAATACTGCTCTTATATGCTGCTTCGAAAGGACACAAGGGAGTGGTGAACATACTAGGTGAACGGGACCAGGTCACCCCCGATACAGCGGATACCTGCAGCTTAGCGCCCCTCTCGAACGCTGCTGAGGATCGGCATGAGGGAGTTGGGAAATTAGTCCTCGAACAAGACGACGTCAACCCTCACAGATCAAGTCGCTGCAGCCAAACACTCCTCTTATGCACTACTAGGAATGGGGGCGAGAGAGTAGGCTTCACTGTTTCACTCATTGGCCTATTCGCCGCTTGGCCTTATTGCCTTTTGGCCTCTTCCTCGTTTCGCTGTTTCCCACTTTCCAAGGTCCCTGTTTCTCTGTTTCTCTACTTCACCATTTCTTCTTTCTTTGTTTAGACGTTTCTTTGCCTGTACCCATCCAACCAGCAACCGCTCGAATACTCGCGCGGCCGTTGTAAAGCGATTACCTATTGGTCAACGCGTTCTTACTTGTACAGTGAGGTGCTGTAAGTGGCAGAGTAGCCTTGTTGTTATGATTGAAGCCGACGGCTAACGGCATAAGATCACGATAAGTAGATAAGTGAGCTTTTTTTCTTCCTTTTTTTAATTGCTGCAGTGTTTATAATTACAAAATGCAAAACTCTCGGAAAGCAAAGGCTACCCATTCTGAGTCCCAGTCAAATTCTGACGGGAAGCCCGCCACCATTCCGGCATGTTCTGGAACTCCCACAGCAGCCCCCCGGTCATCTCTGCATACGCATCATGTACTGTTTGGTGTGTAAAGTGCACTACACTATATCGGTTTCCGACATAGGAGCCAATATAGTGCTCAACAGCATACGATCGCAAGAAAACAACAGAGCCGGGCGTGCAGTCAATTTTAACTCCAAGTTGTGGAAAACAAGCGTCCCCGCCCTCAAAGCCCCCTAATGCGACGATGGCGCACCACCCCTGACAAATGTCCTCCAAATCCTTGTGGTTGTTTGTGTTGGCGTTGATGACTAGTGAGCGCGACGTGAAAATTCCCAATGCTGAGTCTACCGCGTCCCGGTTTCCCTGGCCGTGAATGTTATCATATATCCCATTATAGGCCTGTGTATATTTCGCATGTTCATCGGGGAGAAAAGTTTCAAAGAGTTTCTCAACAGTTTGAGTTAATGGCCGGAGGTCTTTGCTCAACTCTTGCAATGCTGCCCTTGCTTCTTGCGAGCTACACGCTTGGGCTGGCCCGGCTCTAAGTTTGATGTCATGGGTGCGAGTACCGGTTCTGGGCACGAATGCGCGGTGTGCAATCACACACCCCTTCACCCTTGTGGCACGATTTTCGTCAGCCGAAAGCAAAGTCGTAGCATCCACATCGATATCACTAGAAGCGCTGGCCGATTTGAACCGGTCCCGTGAGCCTACAGCTCCGTGCCTGACGTGATCCGCCGTAATACCCCGGGAATTAGCGTATTTCACTATTGCCGGCTCAAGTACCTCTCTGAACTGGGTCGCCCTATTATTTCCTGCTTTAATAACGCATGGAACTCCGTGTCTAATGGTAGCTTACTGTTAGCGTGGCCTCAACATACAGTATTAACTTTGATAAGAGATATTTGTCTCAGGGTGTCTAAGTTTCCTATTTTGGCTGCCATTGAAGGAGCAAGAGAAGCATAGCGGCGCCGGGCACATAATTCAACGATGTTTGTGAACACGACTGCTATTGCATACCATCAAAATTCAGACTACTCGCCGTGCCCTGGCATTTGTGGCACAACAACTATTGCCTACAGGTAAAAAATAGGCCGCAGCTGAGTGATTCTGCTGGCATGCAATAGTGGGAGTTCTCACAAACTTCAGGACACGGCGAGTAGGCTCGATTTGGGCGGCAGGCAATCGCAGTGGCGCTCACAAACGCTGTTCTATTATGCGCGCAGCGCCGCTATGCTTCTCTTGCGTCTTCAATGGCAGCCAAAATAGGAAACTTAGACACCCTGAGACAGATCTCTCTTATCCAAGTTAATAGCAGATGGGAAATTGCTTACTTATCACTGATGATAATAATATTCCCACTAATGGGTTCCAATTGAGGCTCATTAAAGGCCTCAAAGTCCTCTTGCCGATTTGAGTCTGGCTGTTTTTTGATTTTATTCCGGATCTCGCTCATGACATCAAAACCTTCGCATCGATGATAAACAACCTGCTCGTTTGTTGTTTTTAACATCCCGAGAATATTACGCCGCATGTTGGATAGCTTTGCACCAGCTCCGACTGTCGGGAAGGCCAGTTGCTTGGAATCTAAAGAGGGTGATAGGCAGGTTAGCATACGGCTTTGGTGTGCAACGGAATTGAAGCCTTGACATGCAGTAGCCAGCCGCCTAGCGAGAGCACAGTAAAGCGAGAACGCCCATAGAACTCTTATAGGACAGGGATTATTTGTATAAGCATTCTTGCTAGATTGCCATTTCACTTTGCGGTTGGGCGTTGCATCAACTAGGAGGGCAAAACAAGGGAGAAAATATCGCACCTTTCATATTTGTCGGAAAGTTTTGAATGGGCTCCTGCTCATCTGCAATACCCCTAGCACCGAGAGCGCTGCTGTGACCACCTTCATGCTGCAGCTGCAGCTTCATGTTTTTCTCTTCCTCCATCATTTTTTTCTTTTTCTGTTTCAACCGCTTCCGCATGAGGCCTTCAACGTCCTTCTTCTTCTTCTTCGCTCCTCCCATCTGTATTCCACGCAAAGCCAAACTGACTCAAAGCAAGCTTCCTTCCTGCTCAAATCAGGGCGTAATTAACGGTCTTGGTCCGTCACTGAGTGAGGAAGTCTGGAGGTGAGAAGCTCAGAGAGGGCGGAAGAGGACCGGAGGGGGCAGGAGAGGGGGGGCCGGCAGCTGGGGAAGTGCTTGGAATTCGAAGCCCAAAGCCAGGCGAAGTCGTGGTGCTATGAGGTGTACTAGCGGCTGTAGTTGCTGCTTTTCAGAAGAAATAAGGGGGAGGCAGAAGCTCTATCGGCGTGCAAGAACCCACTGCCGTGCGAGTTTATTTTTTATTTATTTTTTGTGGAGATGAGAGCATGGCATTTGTGACCTCTCGGGCGCAGCTAGTGTGTGCCCTATCCCTTGGGGTATCTGAAACAGTCAAATTCGTAGCCAACACGCTAAGGCCAGATTCAGTCCCAGCATGCCACACTTGGTCACAAGATACGATTTTCAGCCCCTTTACAACCCAAATGACTCAGCGCTATTGCCAAGTTAAATATTCTCAGCAAACCACAACTCTTAGTACGCCTGGCATTGCATTTGACTTGCTGAGATACCCCAGGGGATAGGAGGGCTAGCGCGATACATCTATAGAAGCTAGAGCCGCCGGGGACCTGGGCAACAGAGAGTTTGCGCAAAGAGACCCAGGTAGTCAGAAACTAGGTTATTTTCGGTTAACCTAAAAGCCTTAGGTGCTTTGGCTGCTGGGCAGAAGTGCAAAATGGGGCTTTTAAGACATAAAGAAATTTGATTCTGGCAGAAGAACAAATGACAGCGATGCAATACACTTTGACCATTTAGGTGTTTTCTAATATTACGATAGAAGCTAGCGCGATATGTCTTTCAGGAGCGGGCGCTATTGCGACATCTTTAATCTGGTAGCTTCCCCAAATTCAGCTACCCAACTGGTGTGCCCTAAGATCCAGGATATTAGGGCTTTGTTGGCGGGCACAGAAGGCGGGCCAACAGTTCTGTTTTGCAACTATTCTCTTTTCTTTACACACAGGGCATCTTTCACCAAAGCATCAACAGCGAGGGGCGCTACCGCCGTGAATCGGCCTACTGGCTCTGCCAGTACCATAATTATTATTCAGTATAGCTGAGTTACACATCTTCATTGCCTGCTATAAGAACTTGAATACCGCAATGGAACCTCCTGCTAGCATTTTGGAGTTGCCTTTGCTGGTAAGGTTTGGGTCTTTCTTCTTCTTTTCTCTCTTAAGCTCATGCTCAGGGCCAGCTTTTGCTATGTGCCCGCCCTCCCTGTTCAAGAGACACAGCTTCAAACGACTTAGCTGTGCTCACCCCGCAAGCCTCCGCTGGCACTGGGCAGCCTGTCGGCCCTGGAGCTGGGCCACGGCCGGCAGCTTGTGGCAGCCCTGTCCACCTTTTGTCAAAGGTTGCCCTGTTGCTCATTTCCTTGCAGCCTCCGGCCCCGCCAGGCCGCCAATCAAAGAAAAGGAATGCCCGGGGCCCCAAGTGTTTGGTTCACTCCAAGGAAAACACGGGAATTAGTAAGCAATCTTGCACTGGTGCAAGATTGCTTATGTCATTCCCGCTTTCCGGAGCTTCCGGAGGATAGGAATATTCTTGTTGGAAACTGTCGCTATGGGCATGCTCTCCTCTCATCTGTTGCTGTAGTTACGAGTGACACCTTGTGACCACTTATTCCACGCCCCCTGTTCCCTTTTCAACCCTCGCTTCTCTTTTCTCTTTCTCTTTCTTTCTTTCTCTTCTTTTTCTCATTCTCTCTTCCTCTTCTTTTTCTCTCTCAAGTGTCTTCTTGTTCAATAAGTAAAAACAAGTCTTTTGCTTTCTCCAGTGACCATTTTACCTTTAACCTGTGGTACTACTGGCTTCCACTCTTCTGCACCCGATAGTTCTCAACAATTCTTATGGCAGGAACGCGAGTGCTAGTATATGATAGAAACAGAAAGGAAGGAGCTAAAGCAGAAGATTCCGTCTGGACGGCAAAGATTGTCTCGGCCAAGGGAACAATCGAACCCCGGGAGGGAAGCACCAGAGAGAGAGGAACAAAAGGCAACCACAAGAGAGGAAGAGGCTATTGCCGCTCACGCTATTGGAATCCACCATGCATGTAGGTAGAATCAATTAATTGACAAAGAAAATAGTCACCATACAAAAAAAAGTCTTCGTTTGCACAGGCGGTTGGTCTATTGGGTAGCAGACGAAATGGGAACGGCATAAGTGGTTTATGTAAGCAATCTGGCACTGGTGCGAACTTGCTTACTAATTCTCTTCCATCCTAGGGCGGCCGAAGGGCATGGTGGCCACAGCAAGCCCTCAGCAGCAAGAAGCTTGTGCCACTCCGCATTCCTTGCTCGGCACAAGCGCGGCCTTGGGCAAGGGTGGCTTTGGGTTAGGGGTTCTGGACTTCTCACTTTGGTTTATCTAGCGGGGCACTGCCGCTCTAATGTCTGAAGATAGCATGCCGCATAAACTGACAAGAGCTGTCTGGCATTTGTAGGCTCAAATAAGAAGCGGCTGAGATGAGGCTTACAATTGGGTCGAGGTAGTTGTTTTGAAAGGCTTCGTCCTGGCTATAAAGCGTTAGCTTATGGCATTTGATTGCGATTTCAAGACAAACTTAAGATTGAAAATGTTATTTGAACGCACTAGCGCCAGGCGGCTCTCAGCTAATCAGGCACTCGGGTACCAGGGTGAATCCGCGAACACCAGGGTTTGCTATGAGCATAAGCTAAAGTGGCAAATATCCAATAGGAACAGTAAATAGATAGTTCAATCGATAGCAAAGCAGAAAGCGCTGGTGGAATTGTTCTTGTTTTCAACCGCGCCGCTTAGTGCGCGGGTCGTGCTGTTCCCAATATCGTGGTTAGCTTTGCGCGCCCTCTGTTCGCGGGCAGGCCTTGGTACCGGAATAGCTCTTGTGATTCGCTATCTCCGGTAGCTCCGTTACCTCGCTAATCTCTGGATTCAGAGACAAAAGCCCATAAGAAGGATTAGTGCTTTCCAGGAATAGTATAGCCTGAGTCAAAGGTTGTGTTGGATCTCACTAACTTCCTGTCGCAATGGTGTCAGCTTATCCATTTAAACCTACTTTGGTCTGGCGCAGTGGTTTGCAGAGGTATTTGGCGCTAGGGAATTGCAAGAGTTGTTACGGTACCGGGATGCTAAACAGGGCGCTATGCCTCGCTTGCAGCGGCCTTCAAAACCTAGGCCCTGTGCCTCTATAGTTGCTTTCGGCCAATTACTACGCAACGCGCTGCAAGGGGATGAGTGCTTGGCTTCTATTCCGCCAGCCCACTTACGCCCTTTTCTCACTTTTTCGCACCCCCCTCTGCTTCTCACCTCCTCCTTCCTCAACATCATTCTCTTTGGTTGTCACTCTTCCCACATCCTCACGGATCACGCATTCCACTCTTTTGTGTCGCCCGGAAGTGCTCTCTCCTCCCATTTTCACCTCAAATATTGTTCTTCCCCCTCTGGCTCCCCTTATTCTATTTTTCCTACAGCTCGCGAAAAAATCTCTCTGGATCAAGGGTTGCGAATCCTTCCTACCAGGAAAGCGGCCAGAGGCATTGACCGTGGCTAAGGCGATCCTTGAACTCTCGGGTGTGCATTTGGCCCTTTGCTCTTGTGATTGAGTATCCCTGCTGGTCACTGAGCTTTGAATTCCGAGGACGAGGCTGTGAAGTATTAGTGCTTTCCTGACACGGTATGGCAAGACTCTTTTGGCGCTGTCGGATCTCATTAACTGGGTCTCCCTATTCTATTAACTTGCTAAACTAAACATACTCGCCCCAGGCAAGAAGTACGCGTAAATATCTTTTCCAGATGGCAAGCCATTCGCTCAGCCGTGCTAGGCTATCTGATGCTCCCGGGCTACGCTCACCCACCGCCCAGCAGGCCGAAATGTCGGGGGCTCTTGCCTCCACCGCCCCGCCTGATCTTTCAAGGTCGGCGGAGATTTCACACCTGTTTCAAGGAATTCAAGTACAAGGGGTAGAGGAGATGATAGAGCCACATTTTGAGGGCTTGACGATGGCACAGAAAGCAGTAATGGTGGTGGAGATGCTAAGCGGGCGGGCGCAGCAGGCCGAGGTTATTGGATCACTCGTTGACCACTTGTGGAATATCTACGTCGTCCCGCAAAAGCTCTGGGAGTATTACGACGGCGGAGAGGACAAATTCATGGAGGACGTTGACTTTACTAGGTTCATTCAGCCTACTCGGGATTCAGCTGCGAGCACACGGAGTCGGAAGGAGCGCGAGCTTTCCACAATAGGGCCAGCGTGGGGCGCCGGCTGGGAAAAGGTCATTGAGTCCAACAGCTGCCATTGGTCGATCTTGTCGGAAAAATATTTGTACCACATGGCATACCTTGCGCGTAACCGAATTGGGCTGCTTGACGCAACAGTGCTGCTACGAAGCGTGCGGGACAAAAGGCTCGCGAACCCCCAGCGGGGTGTGCCTACCAGTGCAATTGTTACCGTTGGTGACCCCCGAAAAGTAACGGATGCCGTTAAACGGCTTTCCAAGCTCCGGAACATCAGCCCCTCACAGTGCCCAATGGAGGACTTTCTGTCATCACTACAAGTTGCTGCACCGGAGACCGTTATTCCGGGCATAACCGAACTGGAGTCACCAGCAGCCGCCCAGGTCTCTCATCAACCCACCGGTTTGTTCCCCGCCGACACCAACATTGGTGGCATCACTCTCCAGGTACTGCCCCAGATCTGCTCCCTAAAAGAAAGTGAAAAAGACTCGTGATATTTGCTATCTCCTTCCGGCCTCTAATCTCCATTAATCCTTGCCGGGAGCAAACCTCGCTTGTGGAACATACAAAACTTAGCCACTGTACCTTGGCATAGGTTTGGTTTGACAGGTTAACAAGAATTGTTAGTGAGATCCAACGCACTCAGCACAATTAGGCTTGACTCTCCAAGGATAATGCTAATCCTTCCAAGGGGCTTTTGTCTCTAGGCAGCGAGATTTGGGGTTTAGCGGAGATAGTGGATTGCACGGGCTTTTGGCTATAGTCTGACACACTAATTGCTAACCAATGTGAACAGCTTCGGGCCACCACTACCGAACAAAACATGTCCCAGATAGATACGCCTCCAACCGAGACTGGTCTGGTTACTAGTTCTGATACTAGCTACACTATAGCAAAAGCAGGAATGCTAGCAGTAGTGCCAGCAGCACCCAGTTTTCTGATTTTTGAACCTCTTGCACCGGGTACACAAGAGTCCAGGAGTCCAGGCTCCGTTTCGAACGATAACTCAACAAGCCCAAGGTTAGCAGCCAACCTGAGCGGGGTTTCCCAGTCTTTAGTGGAAGTGGTAGACGATATACAAGCCCCGCCTAGCCCTGGAGCTCGCAATGAGCTTCCTGATGCAGGCTCCGTCCTTTCAATTCTGACACTCCCCGCATCGGCACCAAATGATCCCGCTCCCACTACTACCGCACAATCTTTATCGGCTGTGTCCGCAGTCATACCTTCAGCCCTGTCCTCTTCTGAATATGAGACTGGTGTTCGGCCCCGTTCATCATCTTTTGCTTCTCTTACTGGCTCTCGTGATCAGACGGGCCCGAGCCATGTCATTGCCTTGACCTCGGAGCCGCCCCCTTCAGCCCCACAACACCCGCCGGATCTCTCACCCCCCGCAACTCCGCTTACCGGCCCTGCAACCCGGCCTTCATCCAGAGTTGAATCTCAGCCTGAGTATAGTCTTCGCCGCTCTGTGCGCTTACATCCACCTGCCACTGCCTCTGGTTCTCCTATCGCAGCCGTGGCTCAAACAGTTCCTACGGACACCGACCATTTCCCCCATGAGGCCTCAGATCAGCCTCCATCAGCACCAGAACACCAGTCAGACTTCGCTACTGGTAGCAGTTCGCATAGCGGCCCAAGAAAGAGGCGTGCGCTCTCCACTGGCCGTCCACGCGGAGGTGCTGTTCGGCCGACTGTATCCACAGTGTCAGAAGCAACAGCCTTGGGGCCCACATCCCCTGCCGGCTATGAGAGTAGTGTTCGGCCAGGTTCAGGCGATGTCTCCGGACTCCGGGATTCTGAATCGGACGGCTCAGGTGCACATCAGCCTGGTCAGACGTTGTCAACCCATACCATTCCTGAAGCCTCAAAAAAGCGTCCTCACTCTGAAATCAATCCTGCAACAGTTATCAAACCATTCCCCCGGTTCCTCATCAATAATGCGTGGTTTATGTCTAATCCAGTCGCAACGGCCATCGATCGCGATGGGTTTTACATAAGGTCAGAGTCGCGCTATGGGCTTGGCCCTGAGGAGTGCGCTGAGGCTATTATGAGGGACCTTAATGCTTACCTCAATACCTACGATCGCAAGGACAAGCACCGCTATAACAACTGTTTCCATTCCCTCATCCAGCAGGCCCTAGTGCAAGATCCTATGATGTACCTGATCGCGTTGGGTGGAATGAATGTGAAAAACCATCGTCTGATATCACTGCCAGTTGCTCCTCTGGCTTTTTCTCAGGAGCATAATTCACAACTACTCGACCCAGGTTTCCCATTTGCTAAGTTCCTCGCAAACAAGCGAGATGTACCTGCAATCAACATACTATATACGTTAAACAACGTGAACCTACGCATCGCGCCAGCGTCACTTAGAAAAGAAGATGTCCAGAATTGGTGGCAGAAGTGCGGCGGCGACATGAAAGTAGCTGCAACCCAGCTTCCCTTGAAGGAGTTCAAAACGGGAAAATTAAATAGTGGCCACACAATCGCATTCCCTCCGCAACAACCGTGGTACGTTGAGCGCTCCACTCCCACTCCGCATGGAGAAAATCTGATGTTTGAGATGAAATATATTTCGGTTAATCGGGGCCCAGCCAAAAAGCTCGATTATTCATATTGGCCGGAGGGAACGTACGACTCGATTTCACGGAACAATCGGGACTTGACTAGTCCTGGGGTTACTGGATGGGGCGAGGCCCCCGATGCTCCCATGAGTAAGAGCAGGTTTGTTACAGCTATAGAACTGCGTGGTGTCTGGGCAATCGGCGATGCTATTCTGGGCCTGACGAGTTGGGATTCCCCGGTAATCCAACGTGACCTCGAGCTGCTGTTTGATACACCCGAAGGCACTGATGAATGGTACAATCTGGATTTTGTTAAGAGCATTCAACTTAGATTGCAAAGAAAGTTGGTGGATCTCAAGCACGACATTGATTCTATATACAAGGGGACGTTCGGTAATCTGCTCGAAGCCAGAGGGTCTGCAGGGGAAGCTTGATGTTGTATATGGGAGATGTTCTGTTTGAGGAGCCCTCGGTCATTAGGCGCAGATATATATCACCAAGCCTGTCCTTAGCTAGGGAGAGCAGAGAGAATTATAGCACCGTTTCTCCATCTTCTGCCTTTCCTCCTAGAACGTATTGTAATTGCACCTTTGCTTGTTTCGTCCTTCGTCCTTTCCTTAGTTTCTATCATCTCTGTCTTTATAACATGATGGCTGTCTCTTACCGTAAAAACTGAAATAATTGGGCATCACGCTATGGCGTTGGACTTGCCTCCCCTAGTAAGGTCTGCTGTCTCCGGTGAGGGCTACAAGAGAATCTTCACGCTGTGTTTTCTGACTCTAATCTAAAAACAGAATTGTGGATGTCCTAGCGCTGTGTCCAATTATTATTTCCGGTTTTATAGAAGGTTTCTGGGGGCGTGTGAAGTGGTAGTTCTGGTGCCAAATAGCGAAAAGTGACATTTTTAATCTCAAAATAATCTAGGAGATAGTAATTAAAATAACACGAAACACGGTACGAGAAAAGAGTAAAAGCGGAAGATAGGAGAGGGATAACGCGCAACTCAGGGCTATTCGTAATGCTTGCTAAATTGGCGGCAAAGGAGGTGGTATATATGAAAAATAAAACACCACCCGTGGCCTTCATGGTCTCTGCTTGGGGCCCATTTGGATGCTAGCGGCTGACTAGGAACAACAGATAGCACCGACTGCAAAAGAAAGTCAGTTAGATAAACAGGCTTTAGTATTTACTCACATTGAACTGCCTGTCTATTTCTAAAACCAATTGGTGCGTCAGCTAGAGTAGGCAGTAGCCCTTAGCCGCGATTTGATCAACAGAGTGAAAAAGTGTGGCTAATTGGCCATGGCCCTAAATTCTTTCACCGTAAAAACTCAAATAGAAGAACCAGAGGGCTAGGGCGCTGGGTTTCCTTTGTCTTAGACCTTCACTTCGTGCTTAATTAATAAGCAACCTCGCACCGGTGCAAGGTTGCTTATATCACCCCAGCTCTATCGCATATGCAGCCGAGGTAAAGCGGGGCTGCACTCAAGCTTGACAGCATAGATTTAGGGCAGGCTCAGCACCTCGCTATTGCCTGCACAGCAGTTGGTTTTAGATAGGGGCTAAAGTGAAACCAAGGCAACCAACCCGCAGGGCGGTGCGAAGAGTGCAAATTCGCGCAGAGTTTAAACATATATGAGGCAGCGGCTGGGTAGGCACAAGAAAACCTTGCTGGCGGCAATCCACCTTTTGGCAGATTATACATTCCTGTTTGAAATGTCTTCGTGCTGGTTCATTCATGTAGCTGTGGCTGGCGTAGCATACTGCAAGAACTCAAATAACTGGAATTCACACACTACGCCGGAAACCTCCTTGCTTACATTGGGGGGGCAAGAAGCTGCCCCCCTCAACCTGAGCTTAGAGGTAAAGAAAAACAAAAATGCCTGTGACCTTGGCAACCTAGCCAGCTCCAGCACCCTAGGGCATGGCCCAATCTCCAAGGTCCTTACAGTATTTGTGCCACATATCCTGCAGCTCAACCATCCGGATACTCTATGTGTGGATGGCAGGTTAGAAGAGAATAGGGGGTTAGAAATGTGAGTGATATTTCATGATTCCATATATGTAATAGCACATTTTACATATCAGATTATGACAAAATTCAGCCCTGTTTGTCTTTTCTTCATGGAAGATTCATCTGGCATCATATAGCTTTTTCTGTTTGTACGAAATGCAACTTTGAAAATAAATTCACCTGGTGCAAACTAAGGGAGGTGAGTGATATTCCATGATTATAAGGAATAGCTCCGTCAGTCTGTTAGCCTTTGGGACATATATTTCAGAATATCCTGGTTGAATTGGTCCCAGCGTCCTGGCTGATCATCGTCATGTTTTGTCAACCCCAATACAGCTTACGTGACCATTTTGTGTTCCAAGCTGACAATCAAGACATATCTCCATCACCTTTACTACCTTTGTAAAGTTACTTTCAGAATGTTCTATTTTAATAGTTTCCACTATACTCTGCGAATTTCGTAACGTTTCGTCAACTCACTCTGGCTGTATTTTTTGCGGTCGGAATTGTATCATACCAGTATAGCTCCATCATCTTGAATCCTTTCATGAAGTTACTTTCAGAATGACCTTAGGGTTAGGAATTAAGTGGATTGATCTAGAGACAGAGTACAGTACAGGACCAGACCTACTGCCAGGACGGGTACATTGAAGAGTCTGAGGTGAAGACACAACATGTGAGGAGACAACTACCAAAAGGTGAGAAGCAACTGAGATG
>Ga0307509_10003067_pt1 | contig 25944 bp, 21 predicted proteins | sample 10_EM_MG_FD_202245 | JGI IMG/M metagenome (GOLD analysis project Ga0307509, IMG submission 202245) | Populus trichocarpa ectomycorrhiza microbial communities from riparian zone in the Pacific Northwest, United States - 10_EM | ecosystem: Host-associated > Plants > Roots > Unclassified | place... | reverse complement strand
AATATCCGACTTGAAATCTTCTGATACAATTGGCCACTGTTAATATGTGCCCTAATGCACACTAATGCATGGCTGGGTGCCGATCATTTTACCATTGTCTCTCTTCTGAACTTTGAAAACCCCTACTACAAGTAATTAAAGGCGAGAATCTAGGGTATTACTTCTCACATACCCGAGCAAGACATTTCCGATCGGACTTTATTTTTTGATCCAAGGGCACAGACAGCGATAGAACCTCAAGAAAACGATTGCGATGTTTGTGCGTTTTTCCAGCGGCGTCCGGCATCCAACCATGTTCGGACAGAGGGGTTACGGTACCTCCTCCATTACTTACGAGAATTAGTGAAATCGGGTAGCAGCCTATGAAGCTGGAACTCTAAGTTCTCGGCTGACTGAAGGATCACCAAGCACCGGAGCGCAGTTCATACTAGCAGTTCTCGCTGGCTGTGAATATTGACCTACTGTGATTCTCTGAAAGCATCCGAACACAGGATATCGTCAGTCTACTACCTATCATCGCTAGCTTAAGGGTACAGCGCGCTGCTCACCAAATAAACAACCAGACGAAAGTCCACAAAATACCATTCACGATGAGATCAAGAGGGGAGCGATAGCAACTGTAGACTACCCCACCTCTCTCGCCTCCCGCCTACTTCGAGTGACTAGGCTTGGCAAGGAGATTCTACTGCATGCACGGTGTTAAACTTAGAAGATGGTCTCTGGAGTAGGCTCCAAGGATGATCGGGCCCATCTAATTAGATCGGCTGTTCAAATCTGGCCCTGATGTTTCACCAATGCACTATCGCAAGCCTTACTATTGGAGCTGCACGAATAACTATTATATCTCAATGCTGTAGTTGGATCGAAACCACGATGGCAACTTTAGTGGAAACGAGGTACAAATGTGCAAGAACTGGACGCGAAGTATGCACTACCGGCACCCCTACAGCCCCGCAATCAGAGCCTTTGTTCACCGTTCCATGTTCCCCTTCCTCAGGTGGCGAATCACTTGACCCTTTACCCGGAAACCTCACTGCACTCGGGCTTTGGGAAAGTACCGGTAGCAAGATCAATATCAGCTAAATTTACAGTAGTTATCAATGTGCGAAGTTTCTAGATTTGATAGGCGTTGAGTTAGTACTAGCGTTGCTAGCGCTTACATACCTAAAAATCAAATAGAAGATACAATGCCCCCTAGAAAGTTACCGAACAGTTAATTTAGGTTAACCCGTAAAATAAACCCTGCCGTGTACGAAACTTTATCCTTGCCACTTGTAAATATTCCTGGACGCGTACGGTAGTCGCCCTCCGGGTCAGGCGCTGTGCAGTACGTATTCCTTTTGTTTTGTCTCAACTGAAGGCTGTGCTTGCGATGCTTCCCCCTCCGGTAGCCGAGAGGAGAATTCCAACGTCCAAGCACATTGACCTTCCGTCACCACAATGTCCCTGACGTTAACAAGGCTTCTTACGGTTCGGATTCGGGTAAGAGCTCATGGAACAATTATTTGAGGTTGACCAGCCAAATACATCCCTGTCTATTCCTACTTGTATTGATGGCTTCCTACCCTTGTATTTGATGCCTCACACAACCCCGACTCCCCATGGGGAGCCCCGGTCTCAATCATTGGGTATGATCTCCCCTGTAATAATTTGTGCTGGCATCGTTTATCTAATCCCCACCCCAGCAGTCCAATCCACGGCCCGGAATCTTAACACAGTTCCCCAGTTTTGAATCTCGACACGGGGGTTGCTACTGTGTTCGAGCAACACCCGGCACCCACCGGCGCCCCCACCCTCATCCTCACACCCATTCGCAAACTAATACAGATTTTCCTTTGGCTTCCGTATACACGGGTGCCGTGATTCGGTCGTTTGAGTGACAATAGCTAACTTACTACCGGTACGTTGCTGTCTGAGCAAAGCCGCCCGCCTCGGCACTGATGTCCCGCTTCAGTGGGGGTGATAAAAGAGGAGAAATAATCGCCGAAGTAGCTTCCTCTTTGCCGTGCCACGACGACACTATAACGGACCTCCCCCTCTCCCCTAGCTCCCGTATCAATGGTGGATGGTAGACGGCTTTAGGTAATGCAAAAATAGTGCTTCTCCACGGGTCCATGGATTGGCCCATCCGGTTTGGTTTCTAGGTTTAGGTTTGAGAACTAATACTACGAGAATGTGAGCTCGCGCGTTGGGGTACTTGTGCTGTGCTAGTACTAATACAGTACCGAGGCTGACGTCTATAACCACTACTTTCCTTTACGGAGGGGAAACAGACCTTGCACGAACAGACGAACAGGCCACCCATCCTCGCCCCAGGCAAGAAGTGCAGTTCCCGAACACAGGGGAGGGGTAGGCGCCACGTCGAGGAGGGGCGAGATATCCCTGCAATATCCCTGTTTTCCCCTCTCGATTTCCGGGTATCTCTTACCTAGGACGAACATTATTCCTTAGGCCGTCAGGTGCTGCGCCCATGAGATCTAGTTAAGCAAAGCAACTAGATCTCGAAAATACCCTTCCTTAGCCAGAAATAAATTACTAGGGAACAGATTACTAGAGTTTCGGGGTGATCCTTATTCCATATCACTTGGGTGTTCTGACGGACCAGGGGATACACTGCAATAGTGGAAGATGGAATTAAACAGAAATCCAGCTGCAGACTTGCTACGCCTCTAATAGAACCACCAAGTAAGGCTACCCCACAAGACTCTCCCCGACTAGGCATAACTATGAGTGCTGTGGGGGCGCTTACCACTAGGTAGCGTGTGGAGGCCTCCCTAGGAGAAAGGTACTCAGACAGGAACCCTGTTTGGACTTACTCTTACTCGCATTATCTGGCTAAACTCAAATGGTGCTAGGACAGTCAAGTAAGGTGTGGCTCAATCAGCGAGCGGAGCTTTCGAGAAAGCTGTCCGTCTTTCGTTACGTATCTCTAGGGGATTTATCTCGGCGGGTGGGGTTGAGATGTCAGCCCACCATTGGTTTGGATGCTGCAAGAACCCAATTTCTAGTAGTCAATTGCTAACCTAAGATCAAGTTAGTACTCCAATATTTCCCCCACCAGCAATAGGGCATCGTAATCAGTTGTGCTACGAGCACCGAATGCATGTGCAGTAGCCAACTACCGGTATCATATCCCAAACCCCTCTGCCCAACGCAAGCTTCCCCCTACTTATCGTAAAATCTCTTGCAATCGTAATCCCGGGCTCAGAGGCAAAGGCTTCTGAGAAAGTACTAGCGTTTTCCTGAAACGGTATAAGGTTGGCTTACTGGATGTGTTGGTACTCGTAGTCGCAATTCCCTTACCCCTACCGAACCAAACCCATCGTGGACTAATTTCCACCGATAATCTGGCAGTGGGTGTCAAGAGTTGCTACGGCAGGGTACAACCTCCAGATACTAGCTCTTCGCAACATCTGGTAAGCTAATCCCCCAAACACCATATTTGAGCCGAACCTTCAGTAGGGGGCCTTTTACGAGCACCGATCCCGGTACAAGGTCAAGCAAGAAGTTATGGAACAGTTATTTAAGGTTAAACAGCCAAATATATCCCTGTCTATCCCGGTTAACGGGTTCCTGCCATTGTGCCCGGATTCGCCACTACGGGACTTACAGCGTTTACGGCACTGTCCCCACGCGGTCGTGAAAACCGGAATAGTTGAGAAAGACACCCTGATGTCAAGAATTTCCTCCTTTGGAGAAAATACAACGAAAGGACTCTCTGTTCAGCCCCCAACGAAGACAAATAAGAAAAAACAAAAAAAACTGACCCTACCAGCAGAGCTACTGTAACCCAAGGTCTACTCGAGTACTCGTAGCAGTAGCGCTCCTTGCAGCACCGGTATGGCAATTAATCCTAGCACATACTGCCGCCACCGCACAATCTCCGCAAATCGAATTCCTACCACATCATACAGACCCTTTCTTTTTTAAACTTCTTACCTGATCTTGTGTAACGTATACCTTGTCTGCCTACTGCCGGTGGTGAGGTCTTGTGTCATGGTTGAAATTAACTTGAGGGGGTGAGTTTATCTAGAGCGAGCTTACCGTAAGGCCCCACCTACTGACACGCAGCTCAAATAGGTGTATCATCGAGTGTCACTCGACCGGGCTGGTTCTCAGCCGGTGTGATGAGTCTAGGGGTTGCCGCTGGAGTGTAGACTGCCTGCCTGCCGCGCTCGCAGGTACGGCAGGGCACTCGACGTGTTTTTCTTTCTCTTCGGCGGCGGTGAGTTTGGCGCATGCTGTTGGGTCGAGTTGGTATTGGGGGCCGTGCTGTGCGTTTGTTCCCCTCCATGCAGACCTTGATACCAACTGCTACTCGTACTTGATCATTTCAGCAACTCCCAGACAGGAGTACTGTACATTTGCGCCCGAGAGCACAGCACCGTCAGTAGCTGTTGTCTGCCGCCTATGAATATTCACAGACCGCCAGGCTCTTAAATGTTCATCGAAAACGATCGACGTATTATCCTCCAGACTCCAACGTCAAGGACGAGCATGAGAGGCTATAATTATCAAGCCTGATCCCAAGGCAAAACAGAATGTTCACAGTGCAAAGATAAGCATGCGGAGACATGTGAGCAGTGCGCTGCGGTGCAATACCGGTGGTCTTTAATGCTAACTCACGATGCCTTAAAGGCTGAGGATTGGCTATCTCAGATTTGTGCATTTTACTCACACCGGTCGGAATACAATACTTGTACCTTAAGGGTGGATTGGCGATGGCATTAGCTAGGTTCTTTCTTTTTTTTCCCCTGCGCATTTCTGACGAGTAATTTTATGGGCAGAGCTTGGTGCTGACGATCCCGAGTCGGAGGCCTGGGGTTGAGGCCAAAGTGAGGGCGTTACTACTGTACCCTTTGCTTCCCAAGTTCTTGCTCCAGAGCCTAATTCATCATACTGTTTTAGGTCCAGGGCGCTAAAGCCAAATGCGAATGCAGGGCATTCCGGGAGATATTTTGACGCCCTAGGTACCCACGAACGGAGCACCGAGGTATAGATTAGATATCTCTAGGGCCCATCCCTTTCAAAGCTCCAGCCGCAGCTGAGAAGCTGGTAGGAGGATGGCGAAATCCGCGTCATTGATGATGCAGAATACGATAAAAAGGCCATTCTAGGCTGCGCGCAGTCATAGTCCTTATCGCCAATATATCAACCGCCTATGCGAAGCGCAGGATAAAACCACCCAGCAACGACGGATAGAAAGCCGGCGAAAGGAAACGACAACCCAAAGCGTATACATATACATCACAAGGTTTTCAGGAAACTCGAAGCACCAGTGATCAGTCCGATACAGCCATAGTTCCAACAAGGCATCATTCCATGGATGAGCAGACACGGAAGCCTTGAAGTCTTCTTCACCCAGCCATTGGGGCCCTCTGGAGTTATTTACTGCTCTAGGAAGGAAGGAAGACAGAGAAGGCTAACCTGGCAACACGGCCCGCTGACTGTTCCTCAAGTATACAACCGCAAGTTCAGCCCAGGGATAAACCATCTTCTCATAACATGCGCATCTAGGACGGCCATTACAGTGTGTGCGCCCCTAGAAAAGTGGCATCCCCATGACAAAAACAGGTGATCCGACCACTATATCACACAGTACTCAAATACAGCCCGTTTCAAGTTGTGCCTCCATGGTGTTTGTGTGCTATCACAGTAAGGGAAGCGTTTTCCGATTTACCGACACCCCCAGAGCCCTAGCTAGGAGGTTATGTCCCTAGCATAACTAAACATTGGGCTAAACATATACCCCCCACCCCCCTCGGTGCTAGTATAGTACGTATAATACCGATACCGCGGTGACTAAGTTATAGCGGGGTCTGGACATACTGTACCACACTAGATAGGTAGATAGATAGATGGGTGGATAGGTAGCTGGCGTGAAACCTCCCTTCCAAATCTCTATCTAAGTCAGATTTCCTTCTTCCTTTTGAAAGTCTTAACAGTTCCAATAAGACCATCGAAGAATAAGTACTGTACAAACGTGCTTTTTTCTGCGCACTTTTGTAGGGGTTAAAAGCCGGCGGGAGGCGGGGAAATGTGATACTTACCTGAATTCCATAGCAGTTTTCCCTACGAACTCGGGGGCTCTGGACTAAAGTTGAGCTACTGGCCTGGCTGGCTGGCTGGTCCGTTCGTCCTAAACCAATTAACAGGCAGGCTGCAATGTGAATCAATCGGTAACTTATAGGATTCTGTCGTGGATACTAGATAATAACCCGGGTGACTTGAACCTCCTCTCCAAATCTCTCCAGCCGAATCACTCCGAATCACTCACTCACGTTTCCCACAAACATAAAATCCAAAGCCAATGTCACTCACAAGATATATTGTACCAATTACGGAGGATACCCAAGACGGCATCAACAGACTCCCCCCCCCCCATGCCCAGAGCCTTCCCATTATATCATGCAGTACAGTACGTCAGACCTCTACCAAGAAACTCCCCACCGCAAACGCACAGCACCAGGTGATGCCATATCTAGCAATGGCCTTGATCATGGTAAATCACAGTGACCTGCCAAGACCACCAGAGATCGCCGCAAAAATCTCCTGAAATCCACCACCCGTCAGTCCAGGATAGGTTTGGTTTGGCGGGCTAACAGAATTGCGAATACAAGTTAATGAGATCTAATATACCTAGTGGGCTGATCTTATACCACCTCTGGAAAATGCTAATCATTCTCGGGAGCTTTGTGGCTAAGAATCCGGAGATCACAGAGGTGACGGACATGGTGGATTTCGTGAGGTTTTACGGTGCAGTGCGGCGCGCTTGCCCCGCAGACATCGGTGAAACTAGAAGAGCTATCCGCCAGAAATCATGTACTTAAATCCGGAATATTCTACAGTGGGACCGATAGACACACTCTACAAACCGTCATTCCTACCTACCCAAAACATAGGGATTTCCAGATGGCACAGAATTCGATTGGTCCGGGCAGGTCGTACTAAGCTTAAGCACCTTCAAGTCGGCCGGGTGAACTGATCGTGGGGATAGAGGGATGGAATGGTTGCACAGATCCTCGCGGAGGGTCTCCACTTATTATTATATACGAGTTGCTAGTGGGCACCCATCTTGCCTCTTGATATAATACCGATATCCCATAAGTAGTGCAAAACCGCTAAATTCGAAGAAGAGAAAGAAACCTCTACATATAAGTATTATCCCTGGCATATTAAGCCATATTAGGACGGAAAACAACTGCCTTCTTGAGGAATTCATCCAGGATCGGGATACCGTGGCTCTAGACCTCAGTTTCCTGGTGCTTGTAAAGCCAACCAAATCTCGGCATAAAGGGAAGTCTGTGGGGGAAATGTCTAAGATGCATCGGTTTTTGGCTTTCTTCCTCCAAGTCGCCAGTATTTTGCGCTGCTTACGAAAGTCGCAATGTCATCGCATTCGGTATTAAGTTCTGCACCGGGAGTTACTCCCACGGCGTGATTCGATTCAATATCTATTCGGGGCGTCAGTAAAAAGGCGGGCATCTGTTTCTGCTGATCACATACAAGTCCCGAGGGAGAGAAGGGTCGATTTCCATGGACACATCCGGGTAGGTGATGACCTGAGAGTATTGGGGGCGTTCAGGGTGATGAGCCCGGTTTAGAATATCTTGTGTGATACTCTGTTAAACTGTCCGGCGTGTATTGCGGCGGTAGGGGTAATAACAAAAAGCTCAAGTCGGTGTTGTTAGCATGGGATTTTCTGCGAGGGTGCTGCTCGGCGTAGCTTGTAGGTCCTGGCAATTCATCGAGGTGGAGATTTATCAACACTCTCCACCCCTCTATGATAGTGAGACACCTTCTTTCCCACGCCCTGGCTCCTCCCAGTCGGCGGCAAGGAAGCATTCTAAGCATTCCGAGCTGAATAGAAGGAAGGAACGGAGAAGTGGAACGGACGCTGAGCCAGTAAATACCTTTGAATTGTTCCCACTCTCACGGAGGCCTCGGGGGGCACCCGCAAGGCCCGGGAACTGCGGACCGAGTGATCAACCGTGTACCCCCGGCTCTCCACCTTTTAGGGCTGAGCCTAGGATTTGGTCGCTCGGGATATGGAGATCTGCCGTGACTTCCGGACGCTAAAGCTAAAATTAATCCTGTGGTGAAGTTTTAGAAATCTGTGATGGGATGGGGGTGCGATGGAGTCGGAATTAGTGGTGGCCGAGCCGAGTTTGATTGGAGTGAGCGAGTGGAGACTGTGCAAGTATCCAGGAGCATCGTGGTCATGTACCGATGTTCACAATAGCACTGGAATTCTTATAGATACGAGATTAACGTAAACAAAGCAGGCATGAGAAAGAGCACCAGCATGATTCAGGAGAAGAATACGAATACGAATACGACAAGGCGTTGCTATAGTACCGGGCGGGAGAGCGCTCCCGGCTCGGCAGCAAAAGCGCCTCAACAAATACGATACAACCTCGAGCTCCCAAGCCGCACAAGCTTCAGAAAAAATACCCTATCCACCTACCATACACAACAACAAAAACAAATCTCTCCTCCCATTCCCTCACCTTACTCCTTCCTTCCTTCTCTCCCCCTCCCTCACAGCACTGACGACCCCAGCAATCACCACCACCACACCAAGCCAGTTCCCGCCGAAATGCGCCTAATAGCGTGCCTGCTCTTGCTTCTGCCAGTCCTCTACTCCTCGATCGACACGTTCCTCCCTCGCTTCTTCATTTTCGATCCCGCGCGGCTGCAGCAGCTATCGCAGGCTTCTATCGAGAAGTTTCCCGACAATGCTACCCTTTTGATGGAGGATCTGCAGGCGTCGTTGAGGGCAGAATACGGGGATAAGCATATCAATGCTTTGAGGAAGGATGCGTGGTTCTTCAAGTGAGTTTCTGCCTCCCATTGGGACAGTTTGGGCGTATGCTAAGTTGGGACAGCAATGCTGGTGGCGCTATGGTATGTGTTTATTTACTTGGTTGTTATGATGGTGCTGTTTGGCCTTGGCGTTTACTTCACTTGACCTTGAAATCTTTGGAGACAGGGGCTATCAGCTCCGAAATTTCTTGCCCGGGGGGAGGGCGCTTGGGTTGATAATAGCAATTGCTACCTTCTTTAGCTCGGTAGCGGCCTAGAAGGTTTTATATGGTGCTGACCATTTACCACAGGGCTCGATGATTATCCTCCACGCTTCCGTCACGGAGTACCTCATCTTCTTCGGTACTCCCCTAGGAACAGAAGGTCACTCCGGTGTCCACCTCGCCCACGACTACTTTACAATTCTCAATGGCGAGCAGTCTATCTTCTATCCTGGTGACATCGAGCCGACAGTGTACAAGCCCGGCTCGCAGAACCACCTTCCAAAAGGTCGTGCGACGCAGTACATTCTTAACGGATGGGCTCTGGAGCTTGCGCAAGGTATGTGAATTATTCTATTTCAGAAAGCTTCCGCCCTTGCCAAAATTGGTTTGCAATAATTAATTGATGAATCAGGCTGGATCCCATCCATGCTTCCGTTCGGCTTCCTGGATACTTTCACTTCTACCCTTGACTTTCAGAACTTGTGGAACACAGTTTACTGGACTGCGCATGGAATTGTTGGACAATTGCTTGTCGGGAAATTTTAAGCCGCCCATGTGCTCTTTTTTTCCCTTCTCTATTTCTCAAAGATACCTGTAAGAGTAATGTAACGTTAGTTAGAAGTCTGTATCATATCATAGACTACCCGGTACTAATATATCAGCGGCTTAATGGTTTTGACATCCCCTCCACCATGCGCAGACCAAAACCAGTATGACACTCAACCCCGACAATCATCACCGTCACCCTCCACCTCCACCCACTGGCACCTACCTGCCATGCCACCACACAAAAATCAATTCCCTGCCTGTCCTGCCTATTCTACCTAGTGCAATGGCTACAATATGCATCTAGGTGCATATAACATTCAACACCCAACCTCGTCAGAATGAAAGGCTAGTCTTAACAGTTCCCAAGGAGATCCTGCCTTCAACCTGGACTAGATATTCTATTCCTCAATGGTGCTGAATAGGACTGAGAGAAATGGACCACCTTTTAGAAGCAAGGAAAATCGAGATTTTGACTCAGGAGTGAAGGAGTGAATTGGACCAAGATATAATAATATTGGGGGGGCTAACGAGAGTTAAAGGCACAAAGAAAAAGAAAAAAGTCACCCTATTGAGTTTATATAGTCCTTCATTAGCCATAGTTGCAGAATCAATTCCTCCCCACCGCCTTTTCCTGCCCCGCCTTCCACCTTCCCAATCAGGAAGGTGAATATGGGGGGCAAAACGCCGGACGTTCTATCTATCGTGCTTCTCCCCCACAAGCGAGAGTCGGGGCTCCCCAGGCACGTGTTAGACACTGTTGCCTGCTATGCCTAAAGATGTTAGTCGTTACAGCACGATAGGAAGTTGTGGGACACACAGGTGCCGTGGCTGCTGCCTCGCGCCCCTCGTTGCCGAACCTGTGTGTCTAGGTTATAGGAAGTAAAGCCCCCCCCTCTCCGGATACCTACCGTAGGGCTAGCATAGGCTACATGTGCCATTAAAGGCCCCCCTCCCCGACATCACACCCGAAACAAAGCTGGGGGCCTGTCCCGTTATCCTGCGACTGGGATGATGAGAATGGGGATCGATCGATTGGAGGGAATATGGGATAGGGATGGGGCATTTTCTCTTTGTCAGTATGGTACTTTGGGCCCCTATGTTGTAGGTTAAGGCTATATACAGTGGGTGAGACTTGGCCCTGTATTATATGATACCTAAATTATTATTTTTAAAAAAAGAAACCACCCAGAGAGTCTGCATACTGTACTGTACGAGTACACCTCATTCACACAAAATCACTCGCAAGCTCGAGTGACTGCTCAAAAGAGGAACACACCGGTGCATGGGCGAATGCACGTAAGCAGGATAACATGTCGCATCGAAGCTGCTACAGTACTTTTCGTCCTGCATGAATACATTTCGCCACGCACGTGGGGAGGGGGGGGGGGGGTAAGTTTGACAGGTGTCATGGAGGTGGTACAAGCTACCCGCATAGCCGGATTACATACATCAAACAGTAAATAGGCGTGTGGGAAGAACAAAACGTGTGATGTGAAGTGGGGGATAGTAAGCAATTCGAGTGTCATAAGTTGCTGCTGCGAAAATCTTGGGGGGAAGAGTACCCGGGGGTGGGCGAGTGAGACTTGTCGAGTAACAGTGCCAAGGTTCCCGTCGCTTCGAGAGAGACACTGAGCGATGTGTTGAAGTTCGACTACACGCTTATTATATACAGAGTGCCTGGCAGCTTATTATGAGACACATAGCTTAGGGAAACTTTTATTATTATATTATCATGGTGGGAACATTGACGATAGAGTATAGAATTCCCAATATCGTGAAACAAAAGCTTCTGTTTCCCACTCTTGTCCTTTAGCGCCTTTCATATGGGGGTTTGAAATTTCCCTCTCTGTGGCGATTTGGTCGGGGGTGTTTCATAGCTTTTACTGTTATATCAGGTTCTTGGCCTGGTCTTCAATGCTTTCCCTCTCATTGCGACGGACCCGTTGTTCTAACCCCATGCGAGTGCATAACATTGCTATCATAGCAGAAACTGACCTGAGGCTTGCTTCACTATGCTTCTTCCCTCTTGACATGACATTACATTACAAGGGCACCTTATGCATGTCTCAGGTAATTTCCTCAGGATAATTCCTTTACCTAACTATAATGACCCAGTGTATGATAATCATAGTTAACTGAACCTAAGGATATACTAATATATACCAAGAGGTACGTTATCTGGAATTGGAACAGTTTACCGCGTGATTGGTATTCTAGTAACTAGACACTTGATAGTACGAAGTATCTAATGCAATAAGTCCTACATTAAGCCGGGTATATACCTGTTAGGATAATATTAGTTGAAGGGGACTACCCTACCTTAAAGTCACGTTACCACACTTTGGAGGTACGGCCAACTTACCCTATCATATTATTCAGGACATTATTAGACAACCTACGAGTACCGGTCTGATAATTTCCCAGCGTCACCCAAACCCTCCACAAACCCTCCACAAACCCTCCACAAACCCCAAAAACCTAATCCTCAACCAATTCCATCAAAGATCACCAAATTCTATCATAGCCAGGCTCTACATCATACAAACACAGGGCATCAAGCACCCATCTCCCCGCTCTTTTCTCACTCTTCCAATAAGAACCATCGCATCCTATCATACCTGAAACAAAAACAAAAAAAACAAACAAGAACCCACGAAAACATATCCCAAAAAACCAGAACCTCCCCCACCAAACCCAAAAAGTTCCGGAAAAAAAAAAAACACCAATACCGATACCGTAAAAACTCGCAAAAAAAAAAAACTCCACCATCTCCACCAGCCCTGCAATCTCCGGATCCCGAGTTTTTTTTTTTTTTAAGGAAAAACCGGCTCCCGAGAAGGACTAGACCCACTCCCAACAGGGTATGACCTCGGCCCATTGGATCTGGTGGATATGATACCTCGTTATTATATAACTGGCACATACGGTATTATATTGGCAATTACTGTATGTTGGCTCGTTGAACTAAGCCTATCGTGTGTGGGGGGGGCTGACGGGATGATTCCCGGTGATAATCTAAAGGAAGTTTTTCCGGTACCGTAGATGGGTCGATGGGCTAGTGTCGTGCGTGCCATGTGGATTAGTGGGCTAGTGCGGAATTTGTTATCGCGCTGGGCATCCTCCTTTTCCTTTTTTGCCCCTCAACTTCTGGTTAAGGCCCAAGGGTGAGGTGAGGTGAGGTGAGGTGAGGTGAGGTGTTTCCCCCTCTTGTGCGGTAGGGTAGGGAGTCGGGGAGGGGAAATTTGGGCTCCGGAGGTTATGGTGGCTCGTTCGGCTTTCGTTCTGGCTCGCACTTGCTCAGTTTAGAGGACGTTGCTTTTGGAATTGAGGAGTGGTTGACGTATTGGGCCTGGAGGTGGATTGGACGGGGTATGATAAGTGAATCTGTTGAATGAAATGTTTTCACACCAGGAAAGTAGAGATCTGGAAATCTCAATTGGCGCAGAGGAGAGATACTCCTGATACCGCATCATTTTTTAAATTTGCCCGCTTTTGGAGCTTCGGAGGGGGTTTTTTTTTTTTAATTTGTCGGGTTCCTCGCAGTGAGGATTTTGTACGAAATTCACGGACGAAGCGACCCACTTCCCCGTCTGATCCACTTCCCGGTCCAGTACGTTTTTATTTTGCCCTCCGATGTTCTATACAGTGCTCCAGTTTGGTCTACTGGTACTATAGTTTGGTCTTCACCAGTGATATAGTACACCACTGCACAGATTTTTCTCCTCCCCCACCCCCGCCGGTATCGTGCTTGTGCTGTGCCTCTCCACCACCCCCCACAAATCCGGAATTTCCGACATCTCCAAATCGTCAATATATATTCATGCTATTTTACCATGCATTGACTCAGCCCCGCCAAATCATTATAAGCTCTACTCTACTGCCTAAGGCACCCAAGCCAGGTAATAAATACGCGACCACTAACTATAAATTGGCTGTGCGGCGTCGGATATGCAAACTACCCGGTTCATGGTTAGTCACTCGTAATCCATCGGCTGGGTGTCACCTCGGAGGTGGGTATTACTTGTAGTGAAGGGGTGTTGATGACTGGTGGCGTGACTGTTCTGTGCTGCGCTGTGTTTGTGGAAGGTTTCTCTGGCGTTAGGATGTATTGTACAGGATAGTATGGTGGTAATTGTGGTCTGGATGCAAACAGCTACTCGCCTCGCCAACTGGTTATCTAACTGCTACAGTGGAACCCCAGCTTGCCGCTAACAAACCTCACCTCACGAGCAATTCCCCTCTCCAACATCCAAGGCGTTAAGTGATGGGTAACATTCGCTTAGCCCTCATATAATGGTGTGAGAAGCCGTACCGGGAATGGCGTTCCTGCTTACCACCACCCTTCTTCACGGGTTAAATCCCCCCACCCACCCCCTCGTGAAATGGTACTCGAGTAGGATAATGCAGGTACGAGTTGTGCCCTTGCGTCCTTTCATTTCGTTACCTTAATGTATTCCACGGCATAGCGGGCCATATGCAGATTTGAGCAACACAACTGGCTGAACTTTGGTCAAAATTGTAATAGCGGCCAGTATTTGGGTGGATGGCTCATCGTGGCGGGCGCTGTCTATGCCGTGGGATACGGTAGGGTTTTTTTTCATCATCCTCCGACCGGTTGTTACCGCGTGGCCGACGACTGCTTGCTTACTTACCCTACTCGGGCAATATGAGAGAAGCAGAGAACCATAGCTGGAAATCAATTGAACAAGAAAAAGAGGCGATCCGATAACTCCCGTTGACTTAAGGTACTTGCCTGGGACGAGTAGGGAATAAGGGAAAGCTGAGCTTTTCCTCGCCGATCGTGACCAGCCTACCGTTCCCAGGCTGATCAGGTTGCGATACCGGTAATTGATTCACTGATTGATTGGCAAGGGGTGGGCATAAATGGGTCACGTTTCAAAATAACCCCCCTTGTCAAGGAGAACCCGGCTCCTGGGCGGGCCTTTCTTTTGTTCTGCACTGGTTCTCGTTCCCTCCCGCTCGGACCATGGCTGCTTTGGGCTGTTTGAAAATTGGTGCCACAAGAATAAAATCAGTTCTTTACCGGCACTGTGCAGTCTGACAGTGCTTGCTGTTATCGACTCGTATTGGGGATGGCAGAGTAGATGCATACGGTGGGGCACATTAGCGGTCGCCTTGAATGATGCCAAAGTTTGGTCTTGCTACGACGGCGATAGCTATGATTCGCGTTGATGGAGGGCGCTTGCAAAGGAAAGAAGGAAAAGGGTTTTTTGGTGTTGCCTTCCATTCTTTTTCCCTTGCGTTAAAATTCACTTGTCCCTTGCAGGTTTGGTGTGTACTCGAGTACAGTACGACGGTTGTGGGTTACAATGCTGGGGTGTTCGGTCGGCGTTCTACCAGGGATTATTTTTTTTTCCCTCTCTAGCGGCTAGCTTTGTCAGGAAGGGCCAAAGACGAAGGATTGACCTTGTCGGAGTACAGGTAAAGTAGGAGGGATTGCTCCTGTGAAAAACAAACAGCAAAAGATTGGGGATGCTGTTGAAAAGAGGGGTGGGAACTTGGGTAGCGGAATATTTTGGTGGAAGTTGTGGCCACTGTGGTGGGTGCAAGGAGGAGAAAGAGGAACAATGGATGAAGTTTCGAAATTCCTTCAAGTCGCCGTATTGATTCGCCGGGAGGGTTCGTTCTATATCCTGTCCAATAGCCTTTCTTGGTGTCTTGAATTTTAGCTTGTCCAGCCAACCATTCGAGAAGCCCCGAAGTGAGCAGAGAAAAGAGCAGAAGATGGTGTATGTGTGTGTGAGGCGAGGAAGGGGGGGGGAGGAATGATCAACTGAATATACGTAGTTGGCGCTTTTCACATCTGAGCATTAGGTTTGTGAGTGGGTGAGATGAACTCAACGTGATATTAGATTGATGTGGACGTTTTGTGGGGTGCAGGGCCGGTAACAGGCCGTTGACATTGCAGTTGTGCTGTAAGTTACTGGTTGTTTTGGCAGAGATCATTTGCTGCCCTTCGTTTCGGTGCGTGATCTCAACTTTATGATGAAGATGGTCCGTCCAGTACGAGTAGGATATTGTGATTTTCCCTCAATGTCAATGGCCCCCCCCCCCTCTGTGACTCCTTCCTCTTCCACCTTCTCCCCTCTCCAGCGCTCCGTCGAGTCGACTTTCTTGGAACGGGCCGGAGCTGGCAATGTGAAACACCTGGTTGAATACCCTCGCCTCGGGTGGGGGATACTGTAATCATAACGGTCTCAGTCCTTGCCGTGAATCTTTCACATTTCTCAATCTCAGTGGACTCGCAGAGTTTGATACCGACTGAAGATTCCCTACAGGGTTGGATAGAGTGATACCGTCGGAACTTGGATGTTCTTCTCCTTTCCTGTTCTGTTCTCTTGTTACTCACTTGATTGAGAGATTGTCCACGGTATGATACTGTAGAAGGTCTTACTCAAATGTGTGCTTGCCTCCTTTACTCTCTCCCTTTTACCATTATACGTGTACTATCACTATCCTGAATCCCTCCGCCCTTACCCCCTTCTCTTCCCTTTCTTACCCTACTCGAGTACACTTCGATACAGTGCCAGTACCACCCTACCCCTACCCTACTAGCAACCCGATTCTCTACTAGTACTCGTACGGACCTTTTTCTTGACCCCCATCACTCTACTAGGTTGTTGTTTTCAGCTATCCTGCTGACAACTATTTCGGACTGGATTAAACATTACCGGTACTTCACTTGGCTGTGTTCCGACTTCTTTTTTTCTTTTTTCTTTTTTTCCTCTTTTTTTCCTTCTTCCCTCTCTGTCTCTTGCGGCACAATAGTCCTCTCCTCTTTTGTTTTCTTTCTTCCGTCTTTCTTCCCCTTCCTTCCCCCATTACCGTCGTTCTCTTCCAACAAACCTTTCCTTTCGGTTCCTTCCTTTCTCGCTTAACCCAACTGCTGCGCATACACATTCTTTTGTTTCCATTCAACGTAGCCGGTCCATCTACAGATACAGTACACTTACGGTAGTCGACTAATAGCATTCGCCGTCACATCTATTCATCGCTTGAACTCCCCCCTGTCGATCAGCAATCGGGGTGATATTTCCCAAATTTACACTCTACCATAAAAATACCACTGCACCGGAATATCCTTCCAAAAGGTATTGTAAATTTTTTATGTTTCCTCTATTTTGCTCGCCTGTTTGATATGCGGATTGTTAAAGAGCTTGCTCCCTCGTGGTGCTTCCGAATTCTGAGGGGTTTGGACTTTTTTTGATTTTTTTTCTTTCCTTTTGTTACTTTTTTGTTGCTCCACCTACCTGTTTGGGGATAAAATATTACATATGTGCGGGTTGCTAATATACTTCCCGTTGTAATGGATATAGGAAAATAGAGTATTCTTATAGATTCTTTGCCGCAATTCCAGAGAGAGCGTTTGAATAGACGGACGTGGAAAACTGCGTTGTGGCGATATATTTTACTTCTTTGTGGAATTCGAGGTAAGGGGTTTTCTCTCTCTTTTGCAAGGTATTGGCCCTAGGGTGGACAATTCACTGACTGCTTTTTTTATATTTATTTTTATTTTTTAGCGCAAGGTCTGTTCGCCATTTTACTCCCGCGATATCGAAGGGAGACCTTTTCACGTCATCGGCTAACCATTAGTTTTTAGCTTCCATTCTACCTGATCTTTTAATTTCACGTTACTTTCCTTACGTACATTACACGACAAGTTTTCCTTCTTTAGTAATAGTTGGGTACTACAATAATGCATCGTTTGCGTACTTTCAGAAAGGCGAAGGAAGAGGATGAATCCGTTCCTCCAGTGCCGACACCGCCTTCCAATCACAAAGGTTTCAAATGGGGAAAGAGCTCGTCTCCTCCGCCGAAACAACAACCGGAGGTAGACCTTCAGCATGTGCTTCCTCCTACGGACGATTTTAGGATTTCTCTGTTGATGCCCAATCTTGCCCAGCGGTTCAGCATTCTCCAGATGGAGCAAGCGGCCGCGGCTGCGGCTGCGGCAGCCGGTCGGAAGGTCAATGGAGAGGATTTTGCTGCGACTGGTGCAGTTGAGGGAGGAGATGGGCCTGCACATACACCGCCTGCTTTCGCTCCGTTAGGGGATATTGCAGAAACTTCTTCGATTGCTGGGTCCACTATTGGCGCCGCAACTCAACAGAATCGCCTGACTACAAAGTCCGAAGAGTCGTCCAATTTGGAGCAGGATGGATCGATAATGAACCGCTCGAGAGGAGGTGAAGGGAATGTGCTCTTTGGTGGGAGACAGAAGGTGTATCGCGTACCGACAGGGGCATCTAGAGTGGATTCTTCTGAGGATCTACCGGGCAGGTCTGCTTCTCCTATGAGCGGCCGGGTCGTTTATGATCATGATGTGACGGATTCGGCGTTTGCGAAGCCGCGAAAGGGATCGCTGGATAGGGGGGCGAGCATGGAGGGTTCTGGAGATTATGATAAGAACCGATTTACTAGCTCTTCGACGAATTCTACGCCCACAACTACCACCCGATTTTCTACTGCGGCTACCTCGGTTGCATCTAATACTAATTCCGTCTCACTGCCTACTGCTGCATCCGTGTCTCCACTTCCGACTGTCGGGTCGGGGTCTATGGCTTCAAGTAAACCTCGAAGGCCACTGTACGAGCAAGCTTTGGATCAGCAACTCCAGGATCATCAAAACTCGGCTGCTGGGAGACTGGAAAGACTTGCTTCTATCAGGAAATTGGGCACAACAAGCCCTCCCATGGCTAATTATGCGAATGGCCACAATTTTCAGCCCGCACAGCAGTATACATCACCCACCTCCCCTACATCAATCCATAATGGTAATCAGTGGCCCAGAAAGCGGCCTGATTCACCTTTATCACCCCCTGAAGAAGTGGCGCATGAGGAGGAGGAGGAAAAAACGGCAGAGCTTGACCCGAGTAAGCAGGGTCCTGATCTATCGACGCCGAATATTGGGACCTTTAATTTCGGCTTGGAACCAGTTTCTCAGACTCCTCTCAGTCCTCCAGTTTCTGCCAATGCTGTAGAGTTTCCTGCCCGAGGCCCGTTCAGACCTGGGAATCTAGCTGGAGAGCAAACAGAGCGGGGGGTTCCGGACAGAGTTGTTAGTCCTCCACCTGAAGAGGAGAGGATTCCTTTGGGCGGTCTGGGGGGCCGGAGGCTAAGCAGGGATGAGGACAGAGCCAAGGCCCAGACTTTCTTGTCTCTGCGAAGTAACTCTAGCGAGTCGAGTTATGGTGATGAGTCGGACAACGACAGCAAAGGCAGGGGGCGGAATGTAGCACCGCTTCAACTAACCAAGCAACCGACTGTCTCAATGGGCCAATCGCCAGAATCGGTGTCCCCAGTTTCACCAATTTCACCTGCATCCAATTCCGAGAGGGCGTCAGACAAGTCTGTTTCCCCTAACTTGCTCCCTCTTCGGAATCCAGCTATTTCGCCTACTTCTCCGAGGTTCTCGGATATAAACTTTACTGCCGACGACGATTCGCCGACCCTCCCACCTGCTCAGGGTCTTGGTGTTTTGGTTCGACAACATCTTCGATCTGATTCTGGACACTCTTCCATGTATGCTGGGTCGACTTATAATCGGATGTCTCGGAATTCTCGCTATGGTGCAAGCAACGGAAAGCAAGCGAGCGTATACGGCGCTAGTAAGGGTTCCAGCGGGAGTGGTACAGCTAGACCAAGCGGTGCATCTGGTAGCAGCGGCGGGAATTTATGGGAGTTTGATGATTGGGATGGTGTAGATTATGCAGATGACGAGAATGGTCCTCCCAGCCCGTCGACTATCAGCGATTCTCAGGGAATCACGGCACCTTCGATACCTCAGAAGGCTCCTGGAAGGACGCCGGATTTGAAGTCTAGTGGTGACAAACGGGAAGAGGGCGACTGGAATAAGGAGAGGGAATTGGCGATGAGTAGAGCGGGTGAACGCGAGAGGAATAGATCTGAGGAGGAGGACGAGCAAGATAAGGATTGGGAGCAGCAGTTGGCTTTCAGACGACAGATTATTCAGCAGAATTTGAGGAACCAGGAGAAGGTTAATAGTCAGCACGATATGCCTTTCCCACCTCCAGACTTGAGAGAGGGGCCGCCGAGGAGCAATGGGCCTGGTTTCAATATTCTCAAGTCTAAGAGCTCGAATGGATTTCTCGCAAAAGGTGATGCGGCGAGGGGCCCCCGGGCCCCGGGAATGGAGCCGCCTATCAATGGGCTTCCAATGCGCCCTGGCGGTAGAGGAGGGATGATGTATGATGAGGAGAGAATGCTTAGGGATACAGTTAGGGGTCCCCACAACATGCCACCACCACCACCACACCACCACCACCACCCTCACCACCCAATGATGCATCAACCACCACACCACCTTCCGCCGCATCCCAGACAGTTTCAGGGACAGCAGACGTTGGCTACTGGTCAACCATACAACCGCTATCCCCCTGGTGAAAGATCTCCTATCGGTCTTCCCCATCCCCTGCACTCACCCATGCACGCTCCCAGAATGAGACCTAGGCCGTCCCAGGAGCAGATGAACAGTGCCCAGAGCACCCCGAGAGGTGTGCCGATGGGATGGAGGGATGAGAACTGGGGACTTCCTCGCTCAGCGCCTGGAACACAGCCCGCAACTCCAACTACTCCCAGAGATGTTAGAATGCCAAGGAAGCAGCCCAGTATGCCCGGTATGAATGGTCGTAGGGATGACATGCGACAGCCGCCAAACCAAGGACAGCAGTTTAGAGGTAGGGAGGATATGCGTGGATACGATCGTGAGCCTCGCCGCCCCCCCGGAGGCCCTCCTCCCCATCATCCGCCTCAACCTCGTCCGCAGTATGATGCTCCTAGCAGGCCTGGGCATGAGAGCGTTGAGACTTCTCCGCCACCCCCATCGCATGACTTTAGAAGGCCTCGTAATGGTAGCAATGCTTCGCCAGCGCCTACAATGAGGCAAAGAAGGGGGACACTTGATTCCACGCCCCTGCCACCTCTCAACACTTCTATGGCGACCGCAGCAGCACTGGTACCTCCTAAGCAATCTCAGCCATCATCGGCAGCTACTCCCTACTCTGCTGTATCTTCGGACAGATCCCCCGCCATTATTCAGCGTACACCAACAACGGCAGGCAGCGGTGGCCCACCACCACCACCAGCAGTAGTTTCATCTGCAATGACAAGCATTCAGAATTCCAACGCTGGGTTTGCCCCGGCCAAGAAGAGGGCGGTCGACAAGAGTCAAATCGGTGAACCAAAGCTTCTGTCGGCGACATCTAATATCCCTACTCGAGCTCTCCCCCCGCAAGATCCTACCCCACCACTCTCTGACCCATCTCGTTCTGCCAAGCCCCGTAGCAGGCGGATGACAACCACACAGAATATTTTTGGTGGCTTTGGAAAGAACAAGTCATCAGAGGAAGTTCCGTCTATCCCGTCCTCTAATCACAAGAGCGACGACGAGATTGAGCGTTCTTCCTTCACGGATGACCCACCGCCAAAGAAGAGCAAGGGAGGGAAGCTCCGGAAGTCAACCAGCGATGGTGGAGCACTTGCATCAAGGTCCCGGCAGCAGGCAATGGCCAGGGGGCCCTCGGTGCCAAAGATACAAAAAGTAATGGTTGGAATGCCGGCGCAAAACATGGACACCCCTGGGGGAATGATTTGATCTACGATTATACAGTACTCTTGTCTTAGGAAGTTTAGCATCCTTTTCTTCGGGTCACTATTTCTTGGGTTGGCTGGCTGGGTGGTTGGATGGTGGGGGGTTTCTTTGCTTTCATCCTAGTTCCTTTCATATATCCTTTTCCTTTCCTTCAAGTCCTTATCTAGTAGGGTTTAGTTCATATGACCGTTACGCCCGTCCTACTGTTTGGTGCCCCTTTGGGTGTTTAATGTGCAGGGTCCTGATTTATTTCTTGCTTTTTTCTTGAGTATTATACTTCTTTTAGACCCCTTCTGGACGAAGGGGCACGTTTGTAAAGTACATGATTACTGAGGGCGTACGCAGTCTACCATAGTTGTATTGTTGTATTTCTACGTTGTTGTAGCTGGAGGGGAGTTCAGATGGTTGGAGTACAAAGTCATTGAGCTCATTCTATCCGGTGGAAGAGAAAGAGGCTTCCTAGTGACGTTAGCGGCTCTGCGCCAAGAGGATCGGGGGAATTCGCTGCATTAAATTCATTTGACACTTTCACGTGCGTTTTTTTTTATGAGAATGTGGTAATTTAGAGTGAGAATTCGGTAACGGGAGAAATGAAAGACTTTACTCTGCTCATGTGCCCTGAGTAGACGGTTTGATCCTTTTTTTCTCTTTCTCTCCGTTAACTTATCACCACCCCTCTATTCTCCCTGTTCTACTTCACTAGCTATTTGAGCGATACCCTTTACCGTTCGTTAACCGGGAAACTTGACCTCATCTCGGGCAGTCAATCAGGTTAGCCCGATCGAACCCTCGAATCACGGGCTTAGACGCTCGCTGACGACAACCAGATCAAACGGGGATGCATGGCAGCTCTCGGTAAGATAAATTTCTCGTTCCAGGAAACCCAACCGCCTCTCTTTCCACATCTCTTTTCCTTTGCTTCTACCAACTGGCTCAATCATTGCTTACAAAACCAGATACTCCTTGGACTTTCTACATGTCTGATGAACCGTCAATCGGGGCCGAGCCCCTGGCAGATCTCCACCCGACACCGTCAACTAGAGATCCTAATCCTCCAACTTTTGCTTCGTTCGCCCCGCCGTCGAGTTCCCCTGCCGCTCGATCTACCTTTCAGGTTCACCAGAAGAGTCCTTTGCTCGCCGCTACACCACCACGGGTTACCCGAGCGTTGAGTCAGGCGTTTCCGTACCTTTCTGGATTGAACTGGGTTGCTGGTCTACTCACCTGGACGACGAAAGACCCTTGGGAGAGTTTTCTTGTTGTAGCCGTCTTCTGGGCAGCTGTTTTGTACGGTGACGTAGGGCTGCGCTGGGGCGGGAATGTTATTGCTGTGGCGCTATTGATCTTGGGGATGTTTTTGAGGAGGTATCGGGATGGTTTGTCTCACATCGCTTGGGTTATTTGGAGGCTGGGCTTGGGCTGATTTTTCGTCTTTTGTTGGAACTCACAGAACCGACGCCGACTACGTTGGATGAGATACTTGAGACATTATCTTCCTTGACTACTCGGTTGAACATCTTTTTCGAGCCCTTCTTGTCTTTGACAAGATTCCTATCTACTACTGTTACTGCGACTACGGCTACAACTCGGCCTGCGCTTACCACGCTGTTCTTAAGGATCTTGATAACTACACCGGTATGGTTGTTTTTCGCGGTCTATCCATTTCAAGTGATAACTACCCGACGTGTGGCCCTCACGACGGGGACGTTGATACTCTCATGGCATTCCCGACCGGCAAAGGTTAGCCGCACGATATTATGGCGAAGCTCACTTATTCGTGCGATAAGTTCGTATATCACGGGGATTACTCTAGCACCCCTTCCACCGCCACCTCTACTGCCCCCAAGAAAGGCTCGCAAGTCCAGCATAAATAATCGCGACGTAAACCCGGCTACAGAACCGTCAGCTTCTGTCAATTCGGTAACGGCGTCTCCGCCTAAGAAGGCCCCAACGTTACAAGTCGACCCGTCAAAAAGCACACCGTTGACTGCTTCGACCACTGGCGCTTCTCCAGGGGTTAAGTTCACGTTCGCAATTTACGAGAATCAAAGACGTTGGCTGGGCGTAGGCTGGACCAGTAGTCTATTCGCTTACGAGCGTGCACCTTTCACAGACGAGCACTTGCAACCATGTCCGCAGCCTGAGGAATTCGCACTCCCGGAGACACCGGCTGGGAGCGGTGTTTGCTGGCGCTGGGTCGAGTGCGAGGAATGGCGGGTAGAGGGTGCTGACGGCCATGGGAAGAAGAGTAAGGGACAAGAAGTGAAGGACAAATTGGGAGGGAGTGGGGAGGTTGGTCAGGGGTGGGTGTATTACGATAATCAGGTACTCCTCACTTCTATATTTACATTTCAGCGGTGATTGACTTTTGCAGTGGCGGGACGGTCGCAGGGGCGTCGATGGCTGGGGTAAATACACGCGGAGAAGGAAGTGGTACAGGAATGCCGAATTGGTCGAAGACCTGGGGTCTGACGCCTCCGATAGCGAGGGTGAAGGCGAAGTTGGGGCCCGGGAGGAAGAAAAGGCGACGGAAACCACCCTCTCACCTTTGGCGGGTGGGGGAGACGGAAGTGAGGGGCAAAGGTATAGGAGAACGGAACACGACGAGGATGAGGGCGATATATCGACGGATGAGGTACCTGACGTGATCGTTACCTCGGAGGAGGATGGGACTGGGGAAGAGAAGGAGAAGTATATAATGGAGAAAAGTGCAGTTAGTGGGAATGGCGTAGCCAGGCCACCGCTACCCCCGAGGTAACTTTGCTGGTGTGGGCTGTGACGTGGTGGTGGGATTGGAGGGGAGGGTGTTTGGTGTTGGATAGCTTTATTTATTTATTTCTAGCTTTTTTATCTTTGCCTTTGTCCCCGCGCAATAGTGTGGTTTTGTGGTTATGGTTATGGTAGTTCACGTTGGTAGTATGTGCATTTATGGGGATCGATGGGATAGAGTGGAATAGCTTAGCCGAGGGAGATGGATTTCGAACAGCTGGGAACGCTATCGTACCCTCAAAACTGATAGTGCACGCAGGGCAAACCATAGCTCATAAGTCCCGGCTGTATGGACTCGGATGTGTACATCTCACTTTCTGTCAAAGCTTTCGATACCAGTCCCAACCTCGACTAGGTTCCCTTCGCAGGATGCTGAACCACGAATATCGGTGCTGGCCGGTGAGCGTCTTGCATCCGGGCGATAATTTGTTGCGTATCATACTTTGTGGGATGGGGCTACCCTGTTGGAAACCGGACAACACTGGGGGCAGTCTTCGTCCGCCCGGCGTACGTTACAGTGTAGTGCAGTACAGTACAGTGCAGTACCACTCTTCCACAATCATCTTCACTTTGGGCAACTCTTACTTCTGCGTTCCGTCGACTTCACACCGTCCCCATTCCAACCGCGATACTGGTATCTCGTATCCTTCAGGGTTAACATACACATTGGTGTTGCAGCAGCTGCCCCCCTCCTTCTCTTTCTTTGTTTCGTTCTGTTTTCTTTTTTCAGGGAGGCTGGGCTGGTATAGTGTATCGAGTGATAGGATGTGATTGCCTGGCTGGCCAGGATCGCATAACGCTGTATGACTAGAGAATCCAGCAGCATGCAGAATTTTCAGTCGCTTTTTCCCCCATAAAAAAAAATATGAAAAAATTATAAAAATTCTTGCTTTGATTTTTTTTCCTGCTGCCCCCCCGATCGCAGACCTCACCACCCTTACGGGTTGTGGCCCAGAGTCGGATTCTATGTACCACATCGCAGCAGGTCGGTCTGATTTGCGCTACGGCTTTTATTGGGGGAAGGCTCAAGGTCTTTTGGTCTCCTAGTTCCTGTAGGGCCGGATTTACTACACCTGCTTGACGGATTGTTTGATAATGGCGACTCAATTTGAGGGGGGATCGATCGAATGCTCGGGTTTTTGTTCATTTGTATAGGAGGTTGGTTGTTTCTTGACGTGTTGACTACGGTACTGCGCCGGATAGGTATTTTCACGTCTTGTTGCTAGAGAACGGGTGCTTATACTGCTGTCTTGGGAGAAGAGGAGAATTCAAAATTTCGCATGAAGTTAAGGATGACCATGTTGTGGTATTATCTATCGAATAGTTAATGCGTTGTAGGAGTAGACATATTCTCGAGGGAAAGAAAATTCTGAATATCAGTCACCAGCGGCCAATGGCGAGATCCCTTTGCTTGTAAAGAAAGCACTACTCAGGTAGGCTACTCGACGATCGGGATGGCATTATAATATGGACATGCTATCTATGAAAAGAGCGTGGTGTATCATGCGGGGGTGGAATATCTCACACGTATATAATATTATAATACTTGTGCCATGGGTAACCCCCCTCCCAGCAGAGCAGCCTATTAGAAATTAAATGAAAATGTAAACAAGCCCCCCGGCCCGAGTCTTGAGTTTCTTGGGGAGGAGGAAGAAACCTGCTCTGCTGGTTACGGTGTCCAAGTGGGCCCTTTCTGTTATGCTTAGGCTGGTTGGATTTGGACTATTATACCACGGGTTTGGCGGGAGGGTACACTATTATGAGACTAGATGGAGGGAACTCTATTGAGATCTTCCCCCCACTTCTGAATTCCATTTGGTTGTCCTATAGGCTTAGCACTGGGCTGGTGGAAGAGCACCTATATGCGTGGTCCGCAACCGGCGCTCTAGTTCTGCACATGGACCGGATGGTGGATTCTGGGGTGGGATTTGCTCGACGAGGACTCCCCGCCACGCCTGGCCGTGG
>Ga0307509_10003066_pt1 | contig 25947 bp, 19 predicted proteins | sample 10_EM_MG_FD_202245 | JGI IMG/M metagenome (GOLD analysis project Ga0307509, IMG submission 202245) | Populus trichocarpa ectomycorrhiza microbial communities from riparian zone in the Pacific Northwest, United States - 10_EM | ecosystem: Host-associated > Plants > Roots > Unclassified | place... | reverse complement strand
ACCCCCCTCCCCCCCCCCCCCCCGCCCCGCCCCCCCCCCCCCCCCCCCCCCCCCCCCCCCCCCCCCCCCCCCCCCCGCCCCCCCCCCCCCCCCCCCCCCCCCCGAGTTGTGGATTATGAAATAGTAAAAAGAGCAAGTAAAAGATTGGTTTATGTATGTATGTGGCTGCTGGAACCCAGTTCGTGCTCGGGAGTCATTAGGGCCCCTATCGATGCTGGAACTTCTCCGGGCATAGGATATATTGGTAGATTCTAAGTTAGCCTTAACTTAGTGACTAACTTAGAGTCCATCCAATTCTTCTTGAATTGCTTTTTCTCTCATTCTTGGATATGATTTCTGGTGAGGTATCACCTGGTTTACATACCATAGGGGTAATTCTCTAAATAGTTTCCTCTGAATATTGAGATGCGGTGGTTTGGTTAGCCATCCAAGTAGTGACATATATATACTCGCTGCAGCTATAATGCGTTCTTACTCTATTCTACTTCCCTACGGGCTGTTTGGCAAACATGGCTCGTGTTTATCTTCTTAACAATGTCAGCAGTTTTTATATTCCAATCCAACCATGAAATAAATACCAACCTGACCAAGATACCAGTTTTAAAACCAATCTTTATGCATTTGTCACTCATCACGACACCTTTCTTTTCTTCTTTCTTTTCTTTCTTGTATCCTTCAAAAAGCTGATTTCCGACAATCCAACTGTAACTCACCATATCCCGGGGAAACTTAGAGCATCACCCTAGTGCGAACAATTCAATCGTAAGACATATGTAGCGATATCGCCAGCCAGCCAGACACGCCAAAACTGTACCCATCAGAGAACAAAAAAAAAACCTACAAGGCACAGCCGTGATACCGAAGATCTACCTATCATATATTATATACAAAATTGCATAACGAAGGTAATCCTTCCGGTATCCTTTCAGAATCAATTGCCGCTGGTAAACCATACTCTATGCCCCCCCCCCCGCCTCCACATATACACATTCTTAACCATATTCAACTTCGATAGCCATTGCTAAGACGCACAGCTTTCCTTTACCCATATGCCTCGTTTATCATACCGGTACCCGCTACATTACCATCTACGTCCAAGTGTCAGAGTTGTTAGGTATAGCCTCCGTCAAGTAAGGACCGGGCAAAGACTCGCTCGTTACACTGCCGGTAGGCTCTTCACTAGGCTCGCTCATTTATTATTATACCAGCCGATAACGCTTCATAGAACAAGCGTCAGCCTAGAAATTCCACACCCTCAAACGCCACCTCTTATAGTAGACCAAGGACACTAGGGCCGGCAGCTACGGTATGTCACAACAGCAGTCTCACATAATATCTATTTAGCGTGCTGTCGTCACGATACAAGATGTAAAGCTTTGAATTGCCCCAGCGAAGACAAGCAGGACACGTTACTTTCATCACCACCCTCCTAACACCCTATGATCGTCGGGAACCACTGATGGGTAGACAAGACAAGTGATATCATTATTAGGTGGTGTGAGGAAAGGAGGAAAAAAGAGAGGAAGAGAAGAAGAGTAAAAGTATTAATAGGAATTAAGAGCCAACATCAGGCACACTAGTAACCTCTCCCCATTCTCAAGATAGGAGGAGTCTCATTATTAGGTATTGGGAAGAGCAGAGCTATGTATGACCTGCCAGGGCCCGTGAGAGGGGCGACTTGAACGATGCCTCAAAGGCTTTGAACGAATCCAATAATCATTCCTTTCCTTGTGTTTACTGGCTCCCGCAGGAGGGTATCTGAATTAATGTTTTGAACTTTGCGCGTATCTGGCACCTGCAGATCTATTAGCCATAGTGATGAAAAAAATAAGAGTTACAAGTACGATACTCGAGTATATGGCTACCCGTCGGCCCTCATGTTCTGGCGCAAACCCTTGTACTACCCAGTGGCACAGCAATGTCGCAACAGAAGAAACGCGGTCAACGACTGGCATGACAAATATGAGACATGTCTCACGAAGACCTCAGTCAAGGAGATCCGCTGCTGCTCGATTTGACAAACCTCCCTCATTGCCTCAATCTCCCTCTCCAACCATGCGACTCTAAGATATCTCAAAATGAACATGAAAACGCTAGACGAAAGAGAAAAAGATAAAAAAACGATACCCTCACTCCCCTGAGCATCCGGTATCCGCGATGTTTCTAACCCCCTACACAATGATCCCTAATTCCCTCGGCTTCACTGTCCCAACCAGCAATTCCACACATTCAATTACGCTCTCGGGCTCAAGCAGATGATAACTAGCCTCGGTTGGCTTTGATGACGGACCGACAGTGACAGTGAATAACCTTTCCTTGGGCAAGTTTGATTGCTGGAGCGCGCGAAACATATCTATTTCTCACGACCATTAGCCTCCCTCTCACACTTTCAAGGATCACCAGAATGAAGCATACCTTCATCGGTGGTATCATCGCCCGCACAAAACACCATAGCAGGTGTGCCCTTTGCTTCGGCGACTAATTTCCTCGCTATCTCGCCTTTGTTGACGAAGCGCGGGCGGACCTCCAGGTTTGCTTTGCCGGTTATCACTTCCACTGGGTAGCCTCGCTCTTTCATCACGGATTCTAGTTCCGTCAGGCACTCCTTTGCTTGAAATTCGCCGAGTTGTTGGTTAGAGAGACGGTAGTGCCAGGTTATCGCTACGTTTTTAGGTTCAACGAAGGAACCTATATCCACTCCCATTAGTTTTTTTCTTTCTTTAATAAGCCAGGGGAGGGATTTACCGGGCGTGCGTTCGGTATACCGGTTGAATATGTCAATACACGAAGCGCTCCACGACATGTCCATGGTCTCCGCCAGGTTGATCCATTTGTCTGAACCCGGTTCGCGTATGAAGCACCCATGTTCAGCACTAAGGCCCAACTCGCTGATGGGACCGAGCCACTTTTCCAGGAACGCTTGGTCACGGCCAGAGATTATCCATACTCTGTTCCCTTCTTGCTGCGCGAGCTTCTTGATGCACCTGGCGACTTTGTCGGAAGGCGTGGCCTGCTCCGGATCGTTGACAATGTGGGTTAATGTGCCGTCATAGTCGAACATGAAGATCCGCTCGCCGACTTTCCCTGTCCTCAAGCCCTTCTCTATCTCATTGTACGTGGTGTATAATCTCTTTCTGTCAAGAGCGGGTGTCACCTGGTGATTCTGGTTGTAGGTGAGCTCCATGGTGAGTTTTCTGAGGAAGGCGCTGTTCCACGATTGCACAGTGTTTGTGATTACGTATTTGTAGAGTTTGCTTTGAAGTTTGCTCTTCTCTGCGGGGGTTAGGGTGAGACAGGTTGCGATTGCGTCTGCCACGCCCCTGGTGTTGGTCGGGTTCACAATCACTGCATCGGTGAGGCTCTCGGCGGTTCCCGTGAACTCCGATAGGATCACAGGTCCATGTGTCTCCTGCTGACAGATGATATATTCCAACGAGGTGGTATTCATCCCATCGCGAACAGAAGTAGTCAATCCTAGATCGGCGACACGGAGGAGTGCAAAGTACTCGTCCGGCTCGAGGTATTGTGGATAGTGGTGCACTGGTGAATAATGCAGAGACCCATACTTTCCATTGATGTGGGAGACCAGTTCGGCGACTTGGTGCTCGATGGTTGAGGATTGGGAAAGCGACGACGGCGAAGTTACTTGTATCAATACAACCTTCGATCCAACGTCAGCTGCTATTATCCAAATATACTTAACAATTGGAATGTAACTATACCCGACCAATGAATTCCGAGTATCTCTCGAGGAACACTTCGAATGCCCTCAGCTTCTGCACCACTCCCCGAACACTATCGAGTCTATCCCTACCAACAATAATGTGCATACCCTCATACGCCTTTCTAATAGTCTCCACCTTGGCCGCGACATTGGGCCCCTTTGCTGATTTGAGAACCTTATCCGCATCAATTCCAATAGGCAAGGCCTCGACTGCACAGTGTGCACCAAATGCATTAACTCCTGTTGCCCTCCCTTTGTTCGAGCTCTTCGTCAAATTCAACAACTTCTTACAGCACATGATGAAATGAAGCTTGTAAGTTTCCGACTGGAAGGCGACCATGTTGGAAGCAAGCATTCCTGCCAGAATTGGCTTCCTCCTTGGGAGGACGCGGAATATCTCGCTCGTCGGCCAAGGAGCGTGAACAAACAATCCAATATAAACATTCTTGCCAAGGCGTTGACGCAGAAGCTCCGGGAGAAGGAGCAGGTGGTAGTCGTGAATCCAAATAATGTCTCCCTCTTTGTAAACTTCCAAAATTGCATCTGCAAAGGCACTGTTGAAGAGATGGTAATCGCGCCACCAAGCTCTCTCCTCCAGAGCAGCGTCCTCTTTTGACGAAACGTGTTGAGGAAGTCTGTAGTGGAACAATGGCCAAATCACTACCTTCAGTTTAGCATCTGTATGTTTGCAATTTCCGTTTAAAGGCAAATACCTCTCTCGGCATAGTCCCTCCACCGATCAACCCCAGCAATAGGCAACCCCTTCTCGTCATCGCCCAACCAAACAGGCTTGATATCACCCCATCCATTCTCCTTGCCCTTCTCGGCGAGTGCTGTCTCGGCGGCTTCCTTATCCTCCGGACTAATCCTGATTATTTCATCCTCCTCCTTCCTCCCGTATGCCCACTTCATAGTCATCCTATCCCCACAATTATCAATCACAGGAACAGGCGGAGGAACGTGATAGCTCTTGGTTCTCCCCAACCCGTCGGGCACCATGCCACCACGAGTCTCCGCATTTGTCTCCCCCTTGAGTTCCCGAACCTCCCCGGTCCAGCCAACGAGCACCCTCTCCCAGCCGCCATCGCCGAGCCTCTTGAGAGAGTCGTAGAGCGCAGAAGATCCTCTTCTATTGTCAACCTCCCATGGCCCCCCATGACAATATCCAAGTGTGTAGGGTAAGAAGCACGCAGCAGAGATGACACGGCCAGTGAGAGGCAATCTTTGTGGAGCATCTGTAGGGGTGAACGTCTTTGCATTTGGTGTTTCGTTCGCGAGCGGGGAAGACTCAGATGGTTTGTTTGAAGAGAAGGAAGGAATTCGCTGTGCTAGCAGAGCCTCAAGAGGAGGCGGACTGGTAGAGATATCCCTCATGTTATTTGATATATTGAATAAGTGAAGGGGATTTAAGGAGAAACAAGAGTGAAAAGGGGAAAAATGGAGGGGAGAAAGAATGAAGGAGGAAAGAAGGAAAGAGAAGGAGGAAAGAAGGAAAGAAGGACAGAGGGGCGCAAGTTACGTCATTCACCTCTCACAACCCTCCTCCCGAACTCCTACACCTCCAGTCACTCGTTAAATGAAGTTCCCTCCCCATGCACCCACCCCCCGGCAAGTTTACTCGCCAATTAATTCCCAGCAAACCACATCTCTTCTTTCCGACCATTGCTACGATTACTCTTTAGCACTCATACAACCAATCAATCAAGGCGCGTTAGGTCACTCCACTAACCCTCCCCCAATCATCCCTGCGGCGATCCGTCCCCAGTTAGGGCAGCAACACAAGCTATCAAAATCTCAATCCTCTTGGCAAAAGCGGGAAAGCAGAAAGAACGAATGAAGGCCCTCACCATTACATAATTTCATCCGAGCGATTGAATTGTTCTACGAGTAAGCACCAAGTATCAATCCTAGTCTACGTGTGTGCTTATGTGAGAATTTGACTTTTATTTTCCTACCTGCTTGTTCTGCGGGTGATAAAGCCCCTCTCGCTAACCTGATGGAATGAAAAAGCTAAGGAAAAGGAGGAAATAATCAATGGCAGGATGGCAGGGTGAATCGCCTAGATACGAAACGGGGATCACGAGTCCATCGGTATAATCAGTCGGGGAAAACATACAAGCGTAAACATCACACCCAAAGGAAAAATCAAGGTTTCAGATATTTAGGGAATTGAATCCAATGTTCCCTCTACCGCATAATCTCTTCATAGATAAGCACTAGAGAGAGGGGGGGTTAGCTTCAACATCGTTTTCTTGAAGGATACCAAGGAAACAAAGCTTACTCTTCAACTGCTCTTTGCTTAACTCATCCTTTCTTCTATCAAAGTCAAAGAACTCATCGGGGATTGGCGGTGCGGTAGGCTCATCCTCAGGGTCATGGTAAGGCTCAAGGTAAGGGTGCTTCAAAGCTTCCTCAACAGTAATCCTTTTTGCAGGGTTAAACGCCAACAGTTTCTCTAGAAGGTCGAGTGCCGAGGTGGATGTCTTGGGGAACATTGCGGAGAACGGAATTCTTTTCTTGAATGGAAGTGAGCGAATGTATTCACGCGCACGGCGAGATTTGATTCCGTAGTAATCCTCCATGGTAGGTGTTCCAAGAACATCCAAAATCAAAGTGAGTTGATGATGATCTGCCAACCCATTGTTAAAGCTTTTCTAGAAAAAAATAGGATAAGGTATTACACGCACAATCCTTTCCAGGGAAGAGAGGTTTTCCACTCAGCATCTCTGCCAAAATACAACCCACACTCCAAACATCAATAGCCTTGGTGTATTCCTTGAAGGTCAACATAATCTCCGGAGCTCTGTACCATCTCGTAGCAACGTATTCAGTCATAAAACCGGAGTTATCATCAGTGCTGGCAGCGGATCGAGCAAGGCCAAAATCACAAACCTTCAAATCGCAGTTTGCATTAAGCAACAGATTCGAAGGTTTGAGATCTCTATGCAAAACATTGGCCGAATGCATGGCTTTCAGCGCACGTAGGGTCTGGTAAATGAAGTACTGGCAGTGATCATCCGAAAGATCTTGTGTGCGAATCACACGGTGCATATCGGTTTCCATAAGCTCCTATCCTCGTTACCGGTTAGCAGAGGTAAGCTACTACCTGCCAGACATATGAGTCACAAACCTGAATGAGATAGACTTCGGTGAAGGTCTCATAATTCCTCGGCTTCTGAATATCCAGAATACTGATAATATTCTCATGATTGAAGTATCTCAACAACTTCATCTCGCGAAGAGTCCTCAAACAGAACATACTATGATCGAATGGAGTAATCTTCTTAATTGCAACCTTTTGGCCTGAAGGTTTGTGAAGTGCTGAGCTAGCCGGGAAATCAGCATCTCCGCTGGACCGGATGAAGTATAAAACACATACCACACTACTCCATAGGCTCCTTCGCCAACAACATCCTGGATCTCATATTGATCGCTGACATTGAAGGAAATTTTCCTTGAAGAGGAATTATGTCTAGACATCGTTCTCTCTATTGTTCTTCGCAAATGTCGGTTCACAAAGTCTTATAACAGGAGAGAATACGCAGAGGAAAAGCGAGAATACAGTGAGAGTTATCTCGACCTTCTTTTGTTAAAGGGGGGGGGAGGTGGATATAAAGACTAGAAAAATAGTTCCGGAAGCGAGCCTAGCGCTGGGAGAATCTGAGGCAGGATAGGACCTCTGGTGCACAATCACAGGTTTCAACATGTCAGCTTCTTGGAATTGCCACAAAGCGGCATAGCGTAAGGATTTATAGGTAAGAAGTCGAGTGGGGAGGGAAGCGTTGATGGGTTCGGGTAAGAACGGACGAATGGACAGCAACTTACGGAATAAGAAGGACGTCCCCGTCAAATAAGGAGCGTTCTGGTTATAAAGTCAGAAACCAATAAAGGAATGGAGATTCTCTAAAAGGTGATGGACAAAGCGAGTTAAGGAGAATGAAGTGGGAGAGGAGAGGAAAGGGGAGGAATAAGGAAGTGAGTATGGAGACGGAAGGGGAGGGAAGTGGAGGGAGAAATAGTAGGCGGAGGGGTGAGATTTTAGTCGAAGGAGACCCCGATAGCAGGCCCTGTTCGTGGCGCAGACTGAGGGGCTCATGTTTACTCAATTCCAGGAGCTATTAAACCCCACAATTTCATAACACCCGAAAAGGGGAGGGGGGTCAGGACAGAGGGGGTAAACGAAAGATTGAAGGGATGGATGGATGAATGAGTGGATGAGTGGATGAATGAATGAGTGAATGGAATAGCGAGACGAAGCTTGAAATCCGGCGATAAATGATGAGGGGTTCCTCAAGATATGTGATGTGTATGTGAAATAGAGAGTAACGATAGTAGAAGGAGAAACAAACCGCGTACTGAAGATGTGAAGGTGAGCGTAAAGTGTTATGCTCGTAGTAGAGTATTCGGTGGTTTGGTAAACCAGAGGAAAGCAGTGTTAGAATACCGGTAGGAGAGCGGGGGTGTCGAAACCCTTCCTCCCTTTGTTCTGTGGATAGGCCTATCACACTCAGCTTTACTTCGAGAGCAGTCCGTCTGGTAGAAACGAGGAAGCGAGTGCCTACAGCTTGGTAATCACCACCGAAGAGGAGGATTAGAAAGAAAGCCGGTGAGGAAACAACCCTAATATGAAAGGAATAGGGGTTTAGGAGACGGAGTATCGAGGGCCCAGTTCAAGCACCTCAGCCTCACTGTCGATTGTAGGGTTGTTAATTATTTCGCGTAGCTTTCGTCCCGTGGCTTCCTCGCTGGCGTTGTCAAAAGTCGACTCCGCGGCTATCGGTATTTAGTCTAGCGGTGTACTTATGCTAGAATCCAGTAAGTAAAATATCGAGAAAACAATAAATGGGCAGTCGAAAGTTTCCTACCAGCTCCTATCAAGAGAGGAAAGGGAGAAAGGAAAGAAGGAAGGAAGTTTCCCACCTTCGAATGAAGCCTCTGTATGGTGAAAGAAGTGGGGGTGAGCTGGGAAGGAGGGGGATTTACCAATTCGCTCCAGTGAGGGGTTTCCGGGCAGCGAAATTTGAAGGGACAACGAACGACAGCGGGGAAAAGAAAAGGAAAAAGAAAATAATAGTCTCCCATTTCTCCGGCCTGTTTCGGATGGCTGGACGACAGCTAAAAATTTCCCTGCGCTACCGTACCCAACCCTTAATTTACCGGTGCTCACTTGACCGGCGTCTATACTTTGCAAAATACCGGCACACATCTCGGTTTCTATACGCGCCCGTTAAACCTATATTCAGTAGGGAATATGGCACATCTTGCCCCTTCTCTTTTATCCCCCGATCAAAAAGTCTCGGCTCGCCAGCTTTCTTCAGCTTCGGAACAATGTTATTCCGAACTTCAGGTGACACGAGTGAGGGTTGGTGATGGTTTCAGGTCTGCGGGGTTAGTTGGCATATCTGAGGCTGGGATAACTCTAGGTCAAGTATGATACAGTCATGCCTCGTTGCCCCTGATGGCAAAGCCAGGAATGGACTGTCCGGGACAACTGGGCGTTCGGGGGAGTGGAATGAGGGATATTCCTTTCACGAGAGGAGAAACCTAGCGTGGAGTAATGGGCAATAGGAAGTAACCTATCTAGATAAGGCTTCGTTGGGGGGTGGAGGAAAAAATCAAAAACTAGCAGAAGTTGATAGTAAATAAATAGGCAGACGCTCATCTCTGGATCGTTTTTTTCCTATTACCGAGTCTTCTTCCCCATGTCCGCTCTTAGGCTAGCCTTTTCATATCCGCATAAAAAACAGAAATCTGTTTTCCGCTGGATCTATTTTGTTAAATCTGAGGATTTATTTAGGTACAGGACCGGGGTTCATCCATTGTATACAGCTTAAGCTATAGCGTAAAGGCGGAAACACTAACAAAGGGAGGGCGTTTCCCCTGCCCGATGCCCTTGAATCCTACTAAGTTACCATCCCTCTACCATGAAACTAATCGTAATCCTCCCCCGAAATAAGAATGGCAGGAAGGAAAAGAAGGCGCCGTCAGGGAATACTCACATGAAAGGCGTCAATCAAACCCTATTTATCATTCAAGTCCTGAGATATCAGCGCAAACTCTTACCTTGCTTCAATCATCTAGAGACCTTGACGATACCTATAGCAAAGGCGAGCTCAGAAGAACTAGCCTCGCAAGAGGGGTTCCGTGCAATAAGCTAGAGAGTACTCAGTGGCCCGGTTTTTTGGAACAATTTGCAGGCTTGGGATCCATCAGAAGCAGGCAATCACTCAGAGGTTTTTACATCCTATAACCTTGTAAGCATGAGTTCCACTATCAACCCTGGAGTTGGATAAACTATAGCCGTCTATTGTAAAGACAAGTGTCTCTAAATATGTGAGGGGGGACCGCTGTTAAGTCCAGTGGCGTTGATGCCAGGACCCAGAGGGCATCAAGGCTCAGTTCAGTTTGGGAGGATGGTGACAGTGGGCTTGATATTTTACCCTACAACCGCCTTCCTAACTAACTAAAAGGCGAAAGGCTGGAGCTTGCATGGGTTACCCGGAGTCTATTTACTAGTTTATAGGGTATCCAGAAGCCTAGGCAGTGGGGTAGGGTAGCCGTTCGCATTTGCCGAGCCATGAGGACACTTTCTAAATCGGTATGATAAGTAAAGAGGTCATTAATTTGTGGACTATGGTGGCAGTGAGCGGGGTGTTAGGGGGAGGGTAAAGAAGCCGGGGAGCACTTGGCTTGTACCGTACTCTTTAGAAGACCGCACACCATGTTTATCACATGCTCTAACAGCTATTGGAAAATATTGGACTAGCACAATGGTAAGAGCCGGTTGGCTGGGAATAGATATTGATACATTTGGCTGGCTAGCCTCAAATGGCTTTCCCATAACTTGTTACCAGCCCTGTCGTCGAGCACAAGGTGGAGATCCAGGGCGAAGGATGTGAATGCCTACAAGACGGGAGATAGTGGACCGACATACGAGTACAATGGGAGACTTTAGACTGTACTTTACTCATACCGATATTTGTGCTCTGTCTGGGGGGAAAATAGCAAATGTGCCAGTGAATTAAAGTTTACTAGAGACAGAATGAGAACGGTGCCCACCCGGATAATCCACCATCGGTTTAAGTAACAGAGCTAAACTGTAATAGGCTTAGCTGAGCATGTTAACGAAACTATGAAAACCAGTTGTGGGGTCTAACAAGTGTCAGCTAAACGCTATTCTCTAACTGCGGAAGTCAGAGGCCTGACAGAGGTATAAATATCAGGGACGATGTTTTCCGACAAGAAAGCCCCTGTCATATGCGCAAACATTACCCCTGATTGCCCGGGTGAGCGCGGTACGGCTTGCGGCCAGCCGAGCTCAAGCCAAGGGAGCGCGGGGACGTGCAAGCTGGGGATCCAGAATTGAGCTACTTCCTGAACCGCATTAACCTACAAGTACCGTAGGGCAGAGTTGCTCAGAATGGATCGCTCACGAGGTGCAGATCTCAGGATCCGCCAAAAGAGGTTAGTGAGTGAATTGTGCCCTTGTCAGCCTGTGAAAAGTCTGTTGGGCTAAGCAGTGGTGAGCGAGCAATCAGTTGGAAAGGAATAAATAGCCTACATCGCCGTTGAATCGTAGCAATAATGTTAGTGTAGAGGTGGAAAGGTATACTTGTAATACCATCTCTATAATAGCACAAACACAATCATCCCCACAAATCAAGTCCCTCTGGATCCGTGTTGGGCACGTCTAGACTCAGAGCAGGCCTAAAAACACTTACTACTGTAAATTATTGTGAAGCCAACACCAGTGCGATTCGAACCTAGCACGAGCGATGTCCAGTCCCGGTATGAACTCTACCATCACATCCGAACCTCCAACCTTCTAGAGGTCCAACAGGCACGGGTAATACCTCATCACTAGAAGCCAATTGGCGATGCTCAAGGGCAAATGAATGAATAAATAAATACCCACATATTCATGCATCAATGTCGTGAAACATATACTCGAGTAAATTCGGACAGTCACCCGCGGGGATTTGCACAAAGAGGGTTCTTGCGGGGCAGTGGGGGGTTGGTGAACACGAGGGAGCAAGAAAAAAAATTCCACCTTTTCCCCATCCTGAGACATTGACAGGGATTTCTCACTCTCAACATGCAGTGCGATCAGGGATTTCAGCCGCTGGTCACATCGTCTCACTCGGATGCAGGATTAGTTTGGGAATTTTTAAAAAAGAAAGGAAGAATGCATCAATCCTTACTTCGTGAAGAAAGAAGCCTTAGCTGTAGCCCGTGCTGGGCCGTGAAAGCGAACCCTCACAGCGTGGTAGGCATTATCCCTGATGAAGTGAAAACGACGTCTGGGTAAGGCCGAAGGAAGGCAATCGCATAGAAAAAAGGGTTCACAAGATATGCATTGCATGTTGCATCTGGCCATCGTATAGGGCCCCACTGGTGCCGGTATCATATGAAATGTTGCTTCCTTGGAGAAAGCTATAAATTTAATATTGTCCTACCTTAGCATTTTGTTAACACGAGAAACTTTAACAATATCGCATTTTATTAAACAGTCAGCTATCCCCTTGGGGATCAGCCCCTATTCGCGAAATGGCATACCGGTGATGTTACTCCGCGATATGATAGAGAGGCTACTCAAGTATACCGGTAATCCACGATACCATACCGCACAATACCATACCGGACAACATCCACCCGCCAGTGCCCAAGCACATAACAAAACCTGCAGCAACCGCCAATTTCTTCAGAACGGGCAGCCCCACAAGCATACGTCACATTGTGACACAAGATGTCACCAGCTGACTGGGCCCCGTTCCCCTGCTCCTTGTCCCTGTTATCTATGCTTGTGTTGCATATTGTCCTGCAGTTCACCCTCCTCAAGCTCACATCGCTAAAAAGTGAGTCTTCTTCTCCAAGGGTTAAGGTTGGCGATATTTAGTGTTCCACAATTCCCACGGTATGTACCGTAGGCTTGTTTCGAAATCCTTCGTGCGCAGTCAAGAGCTCACCAATCCATCGAATCTATTCCCCGAGATTATATGAGTGCCAAAAAACATCTCATTCGGTAGCGAACGTCAAAGTACTCGAGTATGTATCTGGAGATTTATGATATTTAATAAGTTGGGCGGACCTTGGAGAATGAGAATTACCGTACGACAATTCATCGGCTACAGCGGAAACGGGTAGGTATCGTCAAATTCCACCAACCAGGCGCCGGGTAGGATAAAGAAATCAGAGGGAGAACGATTAGACGAGTCACGTGGAGCATTAAAAGCGGGGGAGGAGAGAAACACGGCTGGGAGGGGAAGGGGAAAAGAGAGATGGGACGGGAGAGGGTGAAAAGAGGTACAATGGTCTAGTATCGTTACGTCATACAAGCTGAGTTTCGTTGAATAAGTACCGTATATCGATACTTGCCTGGTACCCAACAAGGGGGAATTGTGAGATGTCATGTGGTGTGTGTGTGGGTCGGGCGTGTGGTTATTATTATGTTCTTCTCATTGAAAGTAGTGCCTTGCATACAGTAATTATTTCCGGGGTAGCAAAGAGGTGGAATGTAGTGTTGATGTTGAACTACTGCATTGAACCTCACTACCGGTAGTATCCCACCCGTGCATTCTCACCAGTCGTGATGATTTGGATAAATCGTGGAGTTAAAGTAGGAAAGATGTAAAAGGAGGGGTTTAGTGGGTCGTGGGCAGAGGGTTCACCGGATTGAGTGTATTGTGCTGCTGCTTGTACTTGTGCTATAGAGAAATACGGGTAGATAGGATAGATACGGCATGATAGACAAGGAAGGAAAGAGCTAGGACACAGATACACATTTGGAACGAGGTGGGGAAACAGTTCTTTGGTACAGTGTGCAATAGCAGCCACCAATATAACCTCTACTTGTGTCTGTATTACCTATTTCGGGTGCGGACTGTCCCACGTTTCTGTCACATGTTCTTAAACAAAAGAGACCCAATACTGAAGAAACGTGTCCGAATATGGTATTGAGATAATGGAAATAGGCGGCAACAAGAGTGGCCTGAGCAATATAGGGTCCAGTTGAAAATGAAAATATTGGAACAAGGAAGAAGAATTATACCTTGAGTGTTCGAAATAGTCAAATTTGGATCGAATGCACTATTTCAAGCACAGATAGTATACCTTTCTGAATACAGCACCACTTTGTAGTTGCTATAAATGCAACTGAAACTATTACTAGCAGCCTGGTAGTAGGATACTAGTGTTCATGAATAATGATAATATGAAGTCCAATATTAGGCATATGAGAATACTTCACCAAATCAGCAAGAGACTGCATCTTGGAAAAAATAAAGTCATATTGAAATCCAGATACTTATCAGAAGTAGGAGTTCTGAAAGGAATTTCTGGTGACTAATTGAGTAATTGTAAGAGCCTGTTCGGTAGGAACGGTTCCGTTCCATTCACCCATACAAATGACCATTTCCCTTCCATTCAGAAAATTGGGAACAGAACTGCTGTTTGGTAACCACAAAATGCATCAACCTTTCCATTTACAAATTGTTGTCTGTCTGTTCCCAAATAGTTGTCTCTCTATTCCCAAACACCCATATTAAAAACAAATCTTATGTAATAATAATATGAGAAAGATTATTAGATAGTTGAATTCTCTCTACTTATTATAGCCAATATGCATGAAACTCTCTTTTCTACAGTGTGAATTTACACCAACTACTTCCGATGGACTCCAACAATACAATCTCGATGAACCTCTCACCAATTATACAAAGAAGAATTCAAATTGCCTTCAGTGCAGCACTTTATATTAATTTCTTCCTTCCAAATTAGCCTGTTCATACTTCTAGCCACACTGATCACCTCTATGAGTAAAAAAGTTTTCTCCCTAGCTACAAAAGGTTTCCCCTATGCAACCAATAGTTGACAATTGGGGAACGGTCCAAGGTTCATAACAACCATTCCCCCAAATAAAACCTTTTCCAAACTGAACAGTTGCACCGCTTTCCGTTCCTAGCGAACAGGCTCTAAGAGTTTACATTCCATAAAGATTTTCACTAATTGAAATTATAAGAAAAAAGACTTGAAATGGTATATATTTGGCTGGGATGTACATGAATGCAAAATGTTTTGAAAGAAAGCTATTAACATATTGGACCTATTTATGGGTTACCCCTTAGTAATGTGTAACTATTTTGACTTTCAGAAAAGTAGGAAAATCTACCACTATGAACTTACCATTGTATTGCAGGACATGATGTCAACAACTTAATAGACTTACATGTTCATTATGTAGTAATGATATTGGACAGAGCATATTTAGTAAGGGTAGCAGTTGCCATCAGGATTGGAGGGACAAACTCTTTGTTTTCAAGATAATTATCCCTTTTGGAGCATAGAGATTATTACACACACATGAATAGCTCACCTATATTAGTATTAGGCATGCATCTTTAAGAGGGTAAATATTTGTCTGAACCTCAAAGCTCTCTAGGAGTAAGCATACCCGGAAGTATCTGTGGTGGCTACTGAGGATACAGGAAGAGTTCACTTTCCTTGAAGTATTTCACTGATTGGAGGTATAAGAATGAACACTATATTATATCTGGTACATATGCATCTCTTTATGCATATTTTGTTTGAAAGATAGCCATTAGAACTGATTACTCTGTATTCTATGAGAACAATTGGTATGTTTGCTTTGGGGGTGTATTGCAACACCAAATTGCGTTTGGAGGCAAGTTGCCATACCTCCACTCCTTCTGGACACACTTCACAACACTACCGCTCATCTGGACGCGCATCACAACACTACCGCTCATCTGAATTCACCCCTGATCTTTCTAAAGGCAAAAATGCCAGCCCACCCCTGTCTGAAAGTAAGTAATAGCTCTAGCAGTCTTTAGTCAGCAGAGTTTGTGGTGGTTTCTCGGCACTTAGCCTGAGATGCGATGCGCGCAACTCCACACTTTGCTCTTGTCACTCACCTACCTACTCCCTCTTCATAGTCTAGCCTAAAGACTCCACCACAACCACTTGTTGATTCAGAATCCGACACCTGCATCATGTTAAGCTGCACAACAGCTACACACGATTATCAGATCCATCCTGACCTGACTATTATTGATGGAGTTACCTTTATGCCGGGCTTTTTGAGGAGTTTAGCAAGCGCTGACTTTGAAGCCAGATTCCGCCAGCATCGGATATGAGATCACAGAGCCCTTTCGGGACATTATTCTACACCTTCCCAGTTATCGAACGCTGTAAGGAATGTCCCGATATGATGATTCCCCATGGTGCTACAAAGTCTTCTGAAGGGGGGGTCTTATCTCGGGTTTCTTTAGTGTTTGGCAAGCGCTGACCTTAAAGCCAGATTCCGCCGGCATCTGGGGTGCGATCATGGCGCCCTTTTGGGAAGTTACTCTACGCCCTACCAGCTATCGAACACTGTAAAGAATGTCCCAATACGATGATTCCCCATGGCGCTACTCTGAAGGGGATAGGTCTTATGCGGGGTTTTTTTATAGTTGAGTGAGCGCTGACTTTGAAGCCCGATTCCACCGGCGTCTGGTATGTGATCACAGTGCCCTTTTGGGACGTTATTCTACGCCTTTCCAGCTATAGAACGCAGTAAGGAATGTCCCGATATGATGATTTCCCATGGCGCTACAGAGTCTTGTAAAGGGGTGGGGGCCTTATGCCGGGTTTTTGTAAACAGGGGTCTCTTGAGTGCTGAGTTTAAAGCCAGATTCCGCCAGTGTCCGGTATGCGATCATGGAGCCCATTTAGAATATTACTCTATGTCCTTCCAGCTATCTAGCACCATGAGGAACGTTTCGATGTGACTATTCCCCATGGCGCTACAGAGTCTTGTGAAGGGTGGGGTCTTATGCCGGGTGTTTTTTAGAAAGGGTCTCTTGAGTGCTAACTTTAAAGCCAGATTCTGCCAGTGTCCGGTGTGCGATCACAGAGCCCATTTAGGACGTCATTCTATGTCCTCTCAGCTATCCAGTGCCGTAAGGAACGTCTTGATACGACTATTCTCCATGGTGCCATGGAGTCTTCTGAAGGGGGGGGTCTTACACAAAGCTTTTTTAGGGTCTAATGAGCGCTAACTTTAAAGCTGGATTTGGCTGCCATCCGGTGTGCGATCACAGAGCCCCTTTAGGATGTCATTCTACATCTTCTCAGCTATCCGGCGCGGTAAAGAACGTCTCGATATGACTATTCCACATGGTTCTATGGAGTCTTATATAGGGGGGGGCTCTTATGCCTGGTGTTTTTAGGGTCTAGTAAGGGCTGACCTTAAGGCTGAGTTCCGCTGGCGTCCAGTATGTTATCATAGAGCCCTTTTCGGACATCATTCTACGTCTTTGCAGCTATCCAGTGCCGTAAAGAACATCTCAATACGACCATTCTTCATGGCGCTACAGAGTCTTCTGAAGGGTGGGGTCTTTATGGTAGGTTTTTGGTCTGGTGTGCCTGGGAGAAGCCTGTATTTAAATATATTAGAATTAGAAATATAATAGAAGACTAGCTACAAGGACTTTCAAGTTATAAAATAAATTGTGACCTAGGTCAGGAGTGGGTAAAAGGGGGACCCTTGAAGAAAATTCAGAAGAAGTAGTACTGTGTCTGAGTGCCACCTGAATATCAGGTAGGGTGTCCAGTTGCATCCTGAGGGCATCCAGCTGCATTATCATGCTAGCGCCACATCTACAGTAGCGGTTGACATTTTGAGCATCCTGTGCGTCAGATGCACATGATGCTCAGGAAGCAGGTAATAATTTTTGCTGATGTTTATTCTGTGTAGGATATAGTAGGATCTGATCCAACTGTTTGATATATAATCAAATACCTTAATTACTAGTAGTACTGTTGTAACGACCCTACGATATGTAGCTACAATCACTATCACCTTAGCCCAAATGGTATACTGTTAGGCGGGAGCCTATCTCATAGTCTTGTAAGATAACTCAGGCCGATAATCTTTATTGTAGACGGAGATTGTCTAGGAAGGCTCAATGATCTGCTATAGGTGGGTAGAATGAGAAAAGATTTTTCTAGCGTAAAACGTATTTATGATAAGATCACTACTCCGTTCTGTGCTGCATAAGCATCCCTCAGAAGGATCTTAAGTTCAGAGCTCCATGCATCCTGCTGTCAGGTATAAAATAACTATGATCCGGATGAGAGTTGAACCCAGGACCTTAAGTATTCAGTCCTAAAGTAAACCAATTAGGCTACTATCATACTAACTAAGTACCTGCTAACAAACTCCAGCTTCTTCTAAAAGTGCGAACACCTTTTGACCCTAACAATTTCTGTTATCTCACTCGACTTCCGAATTGCAACACTATCAATTTTCCTGACGGTGCTTCCACACATCAGTCCATTGGTTACGATCCTTCTTCGTCGGCATAGAGTCTTGCTTACCATCGCATATGCAGAATGGTCTCCATGATTGAACCAACAAAGGGGCAAGCTTTGTTATCGAACCTCTCAGCATTACAGATGCATTCTGCACTCAACCGCTGCGAGGCATAAGATAGACTTGTCATGATAATCGCTCCAATAGCCATGATCCCTCCATAATCATATCATTATCGTATGGTTCCGTCAGTTTCCGAAGAATACTATTGACGTGTGTGAGTGCGGGTATGGCTGATTTCTCAAACTACCTCATCCAATAACACCATTCACTTCTGCGACTTTCATCACGAGAGTGTGGAGTATAGAATGTGTTGCTTAACTATTGTCCATAAAAGAACGTCCCATTACTTAATGACCACCTTCATTACTCTCGTCTTCAGTGCTCAGTAACCTTATGCGACGTTGACCGATTTGGCTCGAACCACTTGCATAAGCTCGCCAAAGGTCTTCTCTCATATATCCTGCGAACGGGATCCGGTCAGACGGACGGCCGCGACGTATACGGGGCTACGAGGAGTACTCCAATGACCATGTCTTTGGTGAGGGGACGCAACTACGGCGGCGTCTGCCGATGTAGCGCCGTCCCAACGCTAGTGCGTGAGGGGGGGTGTTGGCTTGTCCTTTTGAACTCAGAATCCTAAGGTAGGGTAACTATAGGTCTTTATTCACTAAGGGAAGGCAGTGCCTTCCGGTATGCCTAACATATACCAAGTGGTAACCAAAGGTGGTATGGTCTCGTATACTTAGTATACAAATAGGTGGTAAACCTAGAATAAGGCCTAGGGAATAGTTGAGTAGCCTTGAGGTACTCTACAAGGCAGGGTAACCTTTTGGGAATAAGTTCGCATAAAGTCAAGGAATTTATGGGAACATTACACAGACCTCTGAGATGACATTAGGTGTTAACAGGAGGACTTCCGAAGCGGTTAAAGGCATAAGAGGGCAAAGTTACCATACCTTGGGAATTTGACCATTATGCTCATGGACCCAAGTTACCCTACTGAGGAGTCCAAGTTACCCTACCTTCACCAGCAAAGTCATCCTAGAACTTGGAGGTCGATTGCCTCATATTCTATGAGCTCTTAGATGTTCCTGGGCGCACACGAATCTGCGCAGGGAGGTCCCACGCCTGTGTAAGGGTGGCCCGAACATACTATTGAACCTGGGCGGGTTTAGCTAACACCCCCCTCTGGCCCCAGTGTTGGGACGGCGCGTCATGGGCAGACGGCTGTGTAGTTGCTCATTTGCTAGTTAAAAGAGGTCATTGGAGCAGCTGCTGTAACACTGTATAAGTCGTCGCCGTCCGTTCGACTGAATGTCGTTCGCAGGATATATAAGGGGAGTATGGGTAATCGCCACAATGGAGGTCACCCATATACGGTCTCTCCAGCACCTAGGAGTCTATCATAGCCTACGGGTAGTAGGGTAGTCTTCCTTGAGGTACTTAGGTAGTCTAAGGAGGCCAGGGTGCTTTCGGGACAAATACCTTCGTAACCAGCCGGGACCTTCTTCCCTTGATTTGTAGCATTACTATGGGTTGTTATTGGACTCTAGGGGTATGAGTCTTATCACGGTAGAGTATGTCCTGAGAGGCTGGCTATGGGTAGCGCCCACTTAGCCAACCATCGGCTCCATCTCACCGGGGGAGCTTGCATGTCAATTGATCATATTAGACAGTTGCGTAGATTAAATGATGGACTGCATAGCTTGTATAGACGAAACTACCACTGGGCCAGTGAGTCCACCACCTAGGTATTGATTCCGGTTGTTGTCATAACAGTTAGCCACTGATATGACTTCGATAGGAAGAGTTTTTCCACCTGTGGTTGTATTGGAGATGCATTGCAGAAACTCATATCCTTTTGACGGAGTTAAGTGTACCTGAGTTGGTCCGACACTTCCGGCAGGATAAATCCTGATGCAGGGTAGACCTCGGACAGCCCCTGAGCAGGACAAGGTGCTCGCACAAGGTCGGAGCAGTGGTGAATGTCAAAGGCTTAAATCTGATATCTACTTAAGTTTAAGCGTTTGGCATTCTACTTCGACAACCAACTTTTCCTCGAGAGAACTAATTGAGTAAAGCTTCCAGCTTAATGATATTAAGTTTAACCATTTTGATTCTTCGTGAATTATTTATTCTATCTTTATCTTCTACTTTGAGTTGTGGTACAGTCACAACCTTAGAGTTCACCTCTCTATAGGGTGCCCTAGTTACACCTGTACATGGTTCATATTTTGATTTTTCTTTTCCTTATAGCTTTCCTGGGTTTTAAGTATACTTGAAAAATATATAAACATTGAACAAGATGTCAATAGGATATGTTCTCTTGGTAAACAAAACAAAAAACAAACAATGTCAATAGTATGTTTTCTCTGTGGAAATGATTAATTGTATAATAGCAAGCAGAGCAGGGCCTTAAATACTCATGCAACCAATTTCTTTCTCTCCCACCAACAATGCAATTCCGCAAGTGCTCTGATCACCAAAAACAAAAAGGGGGCGAACCCGCGTTATTCCCTTAGCCTATCTTTGGTGTCTGCATTTTGTTTTCTTTCAATCCCCCTCGTGCTTGCATAACGAATAGAATTTGGAAATCATTGGATTCGTGGCACAAGCTTTGGCTATGTCTTTAAACTCTTATCATAATTAAACTGAACTACTGCTCCCGGTGTGGTGTCAAATATTAAGTTGTGCGCGCACCCGTCGCTGCATGGACTGACAATGATATCTACCACCGAACTTTACCAAGGGATGGAAGGGCAAAGGAATAAGGAGGTGAGAGATGCGCGCAATGTCAGAAAAATCACTGAACGCTTCTGTCCTGACACCACCATTTACTATTGTGCGGTATCAGGACACTGCCGTCACTACTCACTACTCGAGTACCACCACCATAACAGCACCTCCGGCACTGTGCCCGTATTGAACTCTCAGATTCCTCCTTCCCCACCTCATCACCAATTCCTACCTCCATCCTTTGGTTTGACATTGTCTTATCTCGACGTCGAGCTGCAGAGCTCGCTCGCTTCCTGCACACTCTTGTTGGGCTGGCTCCGCGTTCCCTTGCGCTTACTCTCTTGATATTCCCCTGGTTCCCTGTCTGGCCCCCACTAAAGCCTTTTGTTTTTTCTCCCTCACTAACGCTCCCCTCAATGTTGCCATCCGATGACCCCGCATTAATTTTTAGCTCTGGAATTGAGGCTACTTCTACCGCCTCGGCCCGCCAGCTGTGTGAGCCTTCCTCCTTACCCACAAACGGTGAGCAGAACGGAACAGATACAGATCCAACGGAGATGGACCAACAACCACCAATCTCGTATTTACCCCCTGAGCTTCTTGTTCGAGTTTTAACCTTTGTTGGTTTGACCGGCGGCCCGCCCGCTTTGAGATCCTGTTCATTAGTATGCAGGGGTTTCTACGGGGTCATTGAAGACCCTGCTCTTGACAAGTATTTACACACAACCTCCTGCGAACTTTAAACCGGTTTAATTCGCTTATCTTGTAGGTATATTTATAAAGCCGCTGCCTTTTCACTTTTATCTTATGATCCGTTGCTCTTCCCTCCATCTGCTCTCTCCGGAACCCGCGTACCTCCCACTCGGATCACGCCTTCTACTCAGAAGCAGACCTACAAGGCTCTAGCTCGCAACTTGTTCCTATCCCGTCAACGGTTTCCCTCCCAAGTGCATCGTACACCTGCTACATGTGTCCCAGAAGTATGCCCAACGACCCAATTCGGACCGAACCCCGGAGGTCATTACTGGATGGGTGAGGATGCCTTCTGGGCCGCTACGCTTCCCAAGAATGAGATGGACGCTGGTCCGCTGCCGCCTCTGTCGGTGGATCCTGCAGGCTGCAAAGTTGTGCGAATAATTGATTTCGTTCACTCGTGCACTGAGGCTTCCCGAACCTTTTATAATGTCGCATACGTTGGTGTCAAAACGTGCGGCTGGAGCGACTCTCTTCCTCCGGGAAGTGATGTCTCTGCTTGCCAGGGAGAGACTGCAAGTTGGATACTGTTTTCGGACGACCCTAGAAATTTTCCTGAGTCGCGCGATTGCAATACAATTACCGTTCAACGGGCAGCTGTCGTTGGTGGGGCACCCCCAGATCCTCCTGGTTGCCCATTAACTGCCGAATTACAAACACGTCGGAGGGTGGAGGAGGAGGCGGAGGGCTCTAAATTGTTGGGAGCTGTTGAAGCGCCTGGACCGCCAAGCCTGGTGGACCTGGCTGAGCAGGAGCGAGCTAAGAGTCCTTTCATTAGGCCTGTCGACCATGATAAATTTATTAATTCTCAGAGATGGGGCTCCCCGGAGAAGAGCATCCATGCGAGCATATATAACGCGTTTGGAGCGCAGGGTCCGAGCAAGAGGTATGAGCCGAAGGATCAACGTGGACAATATGCCCCCCCAGGGTCATGGCTTACACCCGAGAAGATTCTCTGGACCATGGATAAGGTAGCGGATGCTGGGCTTGCTGGATTTGGGAAGAGTCTGTTACATTCGGATGCAAATCTGAGGTTAGTGCCAAGGCTAGTCAAAAAGCAAGTAGAAGTCGCGGCAGTGGAACGGCTCGCCATGGTTCGCTCGGATGGGAACGAGGTTGTCGTTAATATGGAATGGAAAATGCCCGGGAGCATTAAGGATCTTAGTCTTGATTCTGTCTCTACCCTTGATTTTGATGAAATCTGGGATGACGATGCGGGGGACATCAAAGAGTGCTGGGAATTCAAGAGCTGTGGGGCTTATCTTATTGTTTGTGATGACAACAGCGGATGCCGCGCTTCGACTGTTAGCTGTTTCGCCGGACGAGCGCCCAAAGTCTCCAGCTCCTCTAGGGAGCTTTCTCCGTCTACACTCGCCTCAGATGTTAGATGGCAACGTAGGATGGTTGTTAGGCCTTCCCCCTCGTCTGCGGAATACTGGCTTGATAACGACGGCTACGCAGTCAATGCCGCCGTCTGTGCCTATTCTACACGGCGCCACATCATGCCGGCTACTGATTCTAGTCCTGAAAGATACCGTGCCGTGATGGAATTTCATCTCTTGAGCTTGCAAACTGGAGATACTGTTAAGATACTCAATCTTGCAGAAGAAGAGCGCAGCATCATTCGTCAGTGTTACATGTGGTGCTCTTTTACCCTTGGCGATGGTATTCTTATTGCTAGTCTCGGGGGTGTTGGGGGCGTTGCCCCTCTTACGGATGGTGATGATTGGAGTCTTACGGGTCACAGGAGGCGTTATGGGTATGAAAATGTATTTGTCTGGGACCTCGGTAGTGAACCTGATCCCGCTCTAGGCGTCGTTCCACCTGCCGGACCCTTCCGTGGCGATATTAGAGGCGAAGCTCACATGACCAGGCCTACATCGCGTATTCCAGTTCCGCAGGGATGGCGCGACTTGGACAAATATGTGGTCTTATCCGGTTGTGGCCGTTACCTGGGCGTAACAGCAGAGTGGAAAACCGCAGTGTGGGATTTAGAAGAGAAATCCTTTGTTGGAGTTTGGCGTGTCGAAAATGCTGGTAAGTCGCCTCTCCTTCCGATTCCCTCCCCCCTCCCCTAACTAATAAACCTAAGATGCCCTCGAAGCTTCACCACCCGAACTCGGAGAGGAGTGTCTTGCCTGGAGTGGACTCTGGATTAAATGGCGCGACGTCGCTTACACAGACAACGCCCCCGACTTCGTTCCTGTCGACTCCGGTATGTCGTACATCAGTGCGCGTGACCTCCGCTGTGCTGTCGGCGGTGTAGACATGGAAATGGACAGAAGTCAGATTTGGATGGATGAGTCCGAGTCCGAGTCCGACTATGAAGGGGAGGATGGCAACTCTGATGAAGCGAGTGATGAGGATAGCATTTACACCATCTCTGGCCAGTGGTGGGATCTCGGGGACTATCCACTGGCGCCGCCAACACCCCCGCTACCAGAGGGCGGGGAGGCCGGTAATGCCGAAGAACCCACTGAAGCACCCACCGTCGAAACAGCCCTCACCGATGTACCCGAATACCTCACTGAAGCCCTTGGAAGCAATGGTGGGGATGTCGGATACATGGGATGGACTAGTTGACTCGTGGGGTGTGTCCTTGCGTGCTTTTGCCTTCATTGCTTTCTGGCTCGAGACGCGGGGAAGCCATTATTCTTTTGCTTCACTCACAATTCTGGCCGCGAATAGGGCGGGAGATGATATGCGATTTCCCTTAAAAAAATAAAGTAGATTGAAATGGGATTTTTAATGGGTAGGGAATAGGGGAATGTATAATACGATACCTTGATTTGGTGGTTGGGTTTTACTTTTTTTCTTTCTTGCTTTGCTTTCTTAACGGTGCAGCACGGGATGGGTGTTTTTTCTCTTTCTTCTCATCTGTTTTTTCTTTACAAAAAAGCAAGCCACCCCGAATCCTCAGATCAGTCAAGTAATAGAGAAAGGGTTTCAATAATATCCATAGGATATCACTCGCTCCGCTCCCATCCCCGATTTCTGGCTCGACGCGAAACTAAATTAGACTACTATGAATGCGGCATCTAGTAGAGTGGACTGCCTCAATTATCCGGAGGTTTTATCCCGTCTCCTGTTTCAATACCCCGGATGGTGAGGTTTTCCTTGTGTAAAACAAATTACAAGTAAAATAAAATAAGAGTATCAATATTATTATTATGGGGCCGATCGTGCCCGCCACTGTGGTCAAGGTATCCCACAGCTGTGAAGACGCTATCAGAATTCCATGAGACTGTTGGTTTTCTATCTACGGGTGCAAGCAGGAAAGAGGGATTTGCATTTATATATTTCACTTTTTCTTCCTTGGTGCTCCCATAGCTTGTCGGGTTGGGCTTGGTTGTGGTGATGATGTGATGTATGTATGATTGGGCGGTAGTAATATACCCCAATGGGAATTTGGGTTTGTGGGTTGGAACACAGCCATGAAAAGGGCTATAGTATTATCAAGAGAAAAGTGCCAGCTTTCTCCTCTTATGTACGCCTGTACCGCCCAAGGATAAGTAACGATACAATAACTCGATCGCCGCAAGGACAGAAATAACAACACCACTTCAGAGGGGTCATGGGAGGTCAAAGAATTTCTAGGATGGAAGATACCGAAAGGTTAATGGTTGTTGAAGTATCATATGACAGGTTGGAGATTCACCGATGGTGTATAACAGGGAGAAAGTGGTTCCCGAGCAGCATAATATATATAGGCCGCTGTTGTGAGCTAGATAAGGTATGCAAAATACACTCACTCTCCACAGGCCAATTGGCATGGTGGTTGGTGCTGGTGGGGGGGTGGAGAGGTTATTATTATAACTTTCCTCATTAGTTACAAAAACAATAGGCTCAGTTATGCAATATACTATCGCATAACGATGACCCTAAACTATCATGAAGATGGCCTGAAAGAGAGTGAAAATTGAAGAGAGATAGAATCTAACTTTGTTTGTCGTGCACATATAATCTTACTGTGGCCGAGCTTGCGCGGGAATCGAATTGTGAAAGTTAGGATTTTTATTTATTTATTATATCTATACATTTTGATTCTACTCTCTTAATTCCACACGCATTCCTGCATCAACAATATCTCAATAGGGAAAAAATAAGAAATAAGATAAAAAAAACAATATAAATACGTCATTGCACACATTCCTCTCTCTATCTTTCCTAATGATAAAAACTTTTTTAGCTGCTATAATTCATATTAGAGGGGGTGTGTGCTTAGTTTCGGCATCCTCCGTCTCCTCTACACACCCGGCGATTGAAATCTCAACACCACGGGATTATCACCACTTTCCAAACTCCACCCCCCGTTATGAGTTCGCTCTAGGGGGTGGAGTCATACCTCCTCTACACT